>AXCI01000540.1_pt1 | contig 26676 bp, 25 predicted proteins | sample 182571 | NCBI WGS metagenome assembly AXCI01 (sample SAMN02359225, study PRJNA218796) | groundwater metagenome | isolation source: Mt. Simon Sandstone pore water sample D5872 at 1.8km depth, Illinois-Basin... | place: USA: Decatur, Illinois | collected 2009-05 | reverse complement strand
AGTGGCGAGCATCCTGCTGCAACATGAAGGGACTGCAGCTATGCTTCAGGTAGCCATAACAAAAAGCTTACGTTGGTGCATTGCAAAAGCGAATTATGCACTAGGGTAATACAAGCGCAGATGCGCTTTTTCACAATGGCTTGCGACGCAATGTGCGTGCTGTTAGATCCAAGCCATTTGTCATATCAGGGAGGTAGTCAATGGCCAATCAAGCCCCCGTCGCCTGGGTAACTGGTGGAACTGGTGGTATCGGTACGGCAATTTGTCGTTCGTTGGCAGAGGCGGGTTATCTGGTCGTCGCGGGTTACCGCAACCCCGATAAGGCCAAAACCTGGCTGGAATCGCAGCATGCTGACGGTTATAACAATATTGAGCTGTCCGGTGTCGACCTTGCTGACCACAATGCCTGCCTGGAAGGTGCCCGCGAAATCCATGACAAATACGGATCCATCAGTGTGCTAGTGAACTGTGCGGGTATTACCCGTGACGGCACCATGAAGAAAATGTCTTACGAGCAGTGGTATGAAGTGCTCGATACCAATCTAAATAGTGTTTTTAACACCTGCCGCAGTGTCATTGAGATGATGCTTGAGAATGGTTACGGCCGGATTATTAATATTTCCTCTATCAATGGTCGTAAAGGCCAGTTTGGCCAAGTGAACTACGCGGCAGCTAAGGCTGGTATGCACGGCTTAACCATGTCGCTTGCGCAGGAAACAGCGACCAAGGGGATTACTGTCAATACCGTATCGCCCGGCTATATTGCTACCGATATGATCATGAATATTCCAGAAAAAGTGCGCGAAGCCATTCGGGAAACAATCCCAGTCAAGCGCTATGGCACGCCAGAAGAGATTGGCCGCTTGGTCACTTTCTTAGCCGATAAGGAGTCTGGATTTATTACCGGTGCTAACATCGATATCAACGGTGGTCAGTTTATGGGTTAGTGGTTCGCCATAGGCTGATAGGCGCAAGCTCCCTTACCAGGGAGAAACGAAAAACGGGAGGCTATCAGCCTCCCGTTGTTATTGAACAATACGCCTAACCATCGCTAAGGCAGTGGAACCCGAGTCAGCCGGCCCAGTAGGTTATCCATTTCTTCCACTTCAGCACCCCACAGCGCGGCAGGTAGCGGCCCCAGCGCCAGCAGTGCGGCTAATATGTCAGTGACTTCCTGATCACGGCTGCGCTCTTGGTTGAAGCCTTCATTTAAGCGCTCTACCTGAATGGCGAGTCGCAGTGGCTCATCGCTTTGCCTGACGCTACCGACGGCCAGCATCGAGAGGTGCACCCTTAATCTTGCAAGGGACTCAGCCAGCTGGGCATGATCATTGTCAGAGAGCGGCACCGCTATGCGGTGACGCTGCTGGTTGCGAGTGTTATGTGCCTCGCTAAAGCAGGCGGGTAGAGCGGCGCTGAGTACTGCTTGCGCATCGACATCGTTTTGGATGCCCTCTCTCAGGTAGTGCTGGTCAGCGGCCAAGTGAGCATTCACTAACGGCATGATAGCGTGCCACTGCTGAACGGTATTGGCGACGGCGAGTCGATTCAAGCGTTCGCGACGCGCCCGCACAATGCCACTCATGCGCCGCTGCATGCCTTCACTACGGCGATTGCGTGGCAGCGGTTCGAGCTGGTTAGCCTGGTTTAGAAAGTTATCCAGTGTGGCTGCTTCGCTGGCCTCAATAGGCTGCCAGCTATCCATTTGGTCGATCAGTGTTTGCATCTCGTCAAGCTGCTGCTGTTGACGTGCCGCTTGCTCACTCTTATGCGCATCGCGCTGGGCAAAAAGCTGATCACACTCATGACGAAAGGTTTTCCATAGGGTCTGTTCTTCGCCTTTGGGTGCACGGCCTAGCGAACGCCACTGATGCTGTAGCTGTTTGGTTAAGTGGATGCGCTGTGCTAACGGTTGGTTGTCATCGCTGCGTAGAGCGGTCACCTGGCCAATCAGCTCGCGTTTTTGTGAGGCGATTGTCTCGGCACGTTGATCAATCAACGTCTGTAGCTGATGGCGAATAGTGCCGAAGCGGCGCCCAACGGCTTCAGAGCGGTCACGGGGCACTGGGCTATAGTGGCGCCATTGTAGGCGTGCTTTGTCGCGAATTTGCCGAAGTACATCCGGATCGGCATCTTCGGCAGGCTGAGCCAAGAGGCTTTCAAGCTGGTTGCATAGCGCTTCACGGGCTTGAAGGTTAGCCTCGCGTTCTTCGCTCAGTTGATCCCGCCAGGGTGAGAGGCGTTCATGAATGCGATCTGATGCGCTGCGAAAACGAGCTGACTGCTCACGGTTGGCCGCCGCATCACCCAGGGATTTCCACTCTTTGACCAATTGAAGGTGGTGACGGTCAAGCGCTTCTTCAGCCATGTGGAGGTCGTTGGCCAGCGCTTCAATGCTGGCACAAAGCTGCTCGCGCTTAGGCCCGGCGACAAACCCTCGCCAATCGCGTAGTTCTGCTAGTCGTGCTGCTAAATGTTTCAAGCGTGTTTTAAGCGGTTGAGCAGCGGCGCTTTCCAGCCCCTCAATGCGCGGTTTAAGGCGCTGGTGAAGGCGGCTGGCGCTTTTGAAAGCTCCGCGCTCTAGGAACTGTTCGAAGGTGTCGAGTTCGCCGCTATAGGCAGCAAGGGTTGCCTGGTCTTCGGTAGGCTGCGAGGGCGTCGCGCTTTCAGCATTAAGGCTCGCTTGGGCGCGGCCGAGCAGCGCGGGCGGCGTTAAAGCCTCGGGCCATTGGCACTCGCTAATCTGTACGGCCAGGGTGGCTTGATCCCCATTCGCCAGCGCTGTTTCCATCGTAGTACTGACCGTGCACCATCGCTGCCAAGCCTCTAAGCACTGGTCATAATGCTGAATCGCCAACGTGTAGCGTTGACGCATGGTGTCGCTGGGCGGGTGCATGTCGGAAAGGGTTTGCCAGCGCTGGCCGAGTAGATGGCGTTGGGCGCGCAGGCTGTCGATATCCTGTACGGTCATCGCTGAGGCGTGGCGCAGCCCGTCAAGCGTCTCTTCTAGGCCTTCAAGCAACTGTTCTCGGGTATTCTCAGCTTCGTCTTGCCGCTCTATGCTCTGTTGGCGAGCCTGCTCTCGGGTTTCATGATCGCGCAGTGTTTTGCGGCAATTGAGCAGCGCTTGGTGGAAACGCTGCTCCTGCTCAATGCTGGGCGGTTGAGTGAGTTGTTCCCACTGCCGCTCAAGATGCCGGAAGCGCCCGCCGTAAAGCGGTTCCCAAGGCGCACTGGCATGTTGCTCGAGTTGGTTAAGCAGCGTTTCGCGCTGCTGCTCTTCAGCTTCCAGCCACTGGGCGTCGCTGCGCAAACGGTTAAGCCGTTCCCGCGCCAAGCGAACAACCTGACGGTCACGGCGCGCCTCTTTTAATAACCGCTTCAGCCCCTCTTCATCCTCAATGCGCTCGGCAGCCTGATGGCGGACGGCGGCCACGCCGTTATGGCAAGCCTGATGAATCAGGTCATTTTGATCCGTAAGCTTGTCCAGAGCCATTAAGCGTAAAGTAAGATTGTCGGCCTGCAAGGCGACCGCGCTGAGTACTCGCGGCTCTTCAATCCGTTCAACCAGCGCTTGACGTTGCTGCAGGTCAGTATGGCCTTCACGCCCGCTTAGTCGTTGGCAAACGGCATTGAACCAAGCTTCATCCTGCTGATAATTTGGATAAGCATCGATAAGCCCCGCGCAATCGTCCAGGGCCAGCAGCGCGGCAAGGCGAATTTGGCTATCGCTATCTTGAGCGAGCGACTGCAGCGCTTGGCGCTGTTCTGTTTGTTGAGGGTCAAGTCGCTGGAGGGCCTGACGGCGTACCTCGGGGTCGGGATGCTGCCACCTAGGAGCGAACAGGCGTCTTAACAGTCCGTGCATGAATCATCCTGCTATATGAGATGCGTAGCATGAAAAAAATCAGTCGTCGGCGACTTTGATAGTTGCAGTCATCGTCGCTGTCGCTTAGCTTGGCATTACTATGATGTGGTGAGCGACTATTTTCTAGACCACAATAGGTGATAGTGCGCTACCTTTATCTTATCTGAACATGACAGGGAGTTCGGCCATGAGCCTTAACGTGGATAGTGCCGCAGTGGCCTTTACCTTCAAAGGCGGCATGCTGCCGATGACCGTCATGGAGCTAAGTAGTGCCGATCCGGAACGAATCCGTCAGCAGTTGGCTGGCAAACTTTCCCAGTCGCCTGCTTTCTTTCAGCATACACCGGTTGTGCTCAGCGTGGAAAAGCTAGATGAACCACACTTAGCCCTTGAGCGTATTTGCGCCGTGTGCCGCGATCACAAGCTACTGCCGGTGGCGGTGCGCGGTGGGCCCGAGCCCGTACGTCAATCTGCGTGGGCGCTGGGCTTGGGCTGGTTTCCTCCCGTTGAAGAGGGCCGCGGTCGTATACTGGAGAGTGTCAGCAGCACGCCCGTGCATGAGGTTACCCCTGAAGAGATAGCCAGCGAAGCCGAAATGCCAGCACTGGCTACGCGGCTTTACCGTGGCACCGTTCGTTCGGGGCAGCAGGTAAGTGCTTCTGAAGGTGATTTGGTGGTAATTGGGGCGGTAAATGCCGGGGCGGAGGTCTTGGCCGCAGGCAGTATTCATGTTTATGGCGCCCTGCGTGGACGTGCGTTAGCGGGCATCCATGGTAATACTCATGCGGGTATTTACTGCCGTGAATTGGAAGCCGAGCTGCTGTCAGTGGCGGGTAATTATAAACGTTCTGAAGATATTGATCCGCAGCTTTCAGGTCGACCCGCGGAAGTTCACTTTACAAAAGAGCAGCTTGAAATTAAGCCGCTAGGCTAAGGTTTTTGTATGAGGGTGCGTTGGTGCTTCACGCCTAGCGACGCCGAAGACGCTATCCGTTACAGTATGGCATGTTGATGACATTGACGTTCTCGTTATGCGCAGAGCGCTGTTGAACTCGCGCTCGCGACGAACGACTTCAAGAAGGAAGTGACTCTTGGCTAAAATAATTGTAGTGACCTCTGGTAAAGGAGGGGTCGGCAAAACCACCAGCGCGGCGGCAATTGCCACAGGTCTTGCACTGCGCGGTAAAAAAACGGTAGTGATTGATTTTGATGTGGGCCTGCGCAACCTTGATCTCATCATGGGTTGCGAGCGCCGTGTGGTGTACGATTTAGTTAACGTGATTCAAGGCGAAGCAGGGCTCAATCAAGCGCTGATTCGTGATAAGCGTGTTGAGAATTTGTTTATTTTACCCGCTTCACAAACCCGCGATAAAGATGCGTTGACCCAGGAAGGCGTCGCCGAAATTCTGGAAAAATTGAAAGAAGATTTCGATTTCATTCTCTGCGATTCGCCCGCTGGTATTGAGCGCGGTGCGCAGTTGGCCATGTATTTTGCTGACGAAGCGATTGTGGTCACTAATCCTGAAGTATCCTCAGTACGCGATTCAGACCGTATTTTAGGGCTGCTGGCCTCGAAGACACGTCGCGCCGAGCAGGGTGAAGACCCCATCAAAGAGCACCTGCTGGTCACTCGCTACAATCCCGAGCGAGTGACATCTGGCGACATGCTAACGCTTGACGACATTCGCGAAATTTTAGCGATTAATCTGCTGGGTTTGATTCCCGAGTCAGAAGCCGTTCTGCGCGCGTCGAACCAGGGTGTGCCAGTGACCCACGATATCGCGAGCGACGCAGGTCAAGCCTATAGCGACACGGTATCGCGCCTGCTTGGCGAGGATATGCCGCTGCGTTTCCATGAAACGCAACGCAAAAGCCTGCTGAGCCGCATGTTCGGGGGAGGTCGTCGATGAAACTGCTGGAGTTCTTGAAGCGTGAGCGCAGGAAATCCGCCTCGGTAGCCAAAGAACGTTTGCAAATTATTGTGGCTCATCAGCGTGGTCAACGTGGTCAGCCTGACTATATGCCGATGCTTGAGCGCGAACTGCTAGAGGTGATTCGTCGTTATGTGAAAGTGGACGATGATGCTATTCAAATTTCGCTAGATAGCGAAGATAACTGCTCTGTGCTGGAGCTTAACGTTACGCTTCCAAAGAGCTGAGCACTTAACTAAGTGCCAGCACTGAAGACGAGGCGAAAGGGGCGGTGGGTGTGCTAGGCTTGGGCTTTTCATTGCCCAGCGGAGTGTTTGTTCATGGCATCACCTAATGCTGCCCCTGCCAGCTTTCTTTGGCATGACTATGAAACCTTCGGGGCTGACCCACGTCGTGATCGCCCCGCTCAGTTTGCCGCGCTGCGTACCGACGCCGAGCTAAACGAGATTGGCGAGCCGATTGAGCTGTATTGCAAGCCTGCCGATGATTATCTACCCCATCCTGCTGCCTGCCTGATTACCGGGATCACCCCGCAAAAAGCCCAGCGCCATGGCCTCCCCGAAGCAGAGTTTGCGGGCGAGATTCAACGCCATATGAGCGAGCCGGGCACGTGTGTCGTGGGCTATAACAGCTTGCGATTTGATGATGAAGTTTCCCGCCATCTGTTTTACCGCACGCTACTCGACCCTTATGCCCGTGAGTGGCAAAACGGCAACTCCCGCTGGGATTTAATTGATATTGTGCGTGCCTTTTATGCGCTTCGCCCGGCGGGTATTGAGTGGCCGCTGCGTGATGATGGCGCGCCAAGCTTTAAACTTGAACACTTAACCGCCGCTAATGGCATTGCCCATGAGGGCGCTCACGATGCGGTCGCTGATGTGCGCGCCACTATCGCGCTGGCTCGCTTGTTAAAAGCGCGCAATGCGAAGCTGTTCGACTATCTGCTTGGCCTGCGCGGAAAGCGCGCGGTGGCTAAGCAGCTCGACTTGCCCAACGCCAAACCGCTGCTGCATATCTCCCGCCGTTACCCCGCCAGTCGTGGCTGTAGTGCGTTAGTGATGCCCCTGGCCGAGCACCCGACTAACCCAAACGGGGTGATCGTTTACGATTTAAGCGTGGATCCCAGCGATATGCTGAGCATGAGCGCAGAGCAGATTCGTGAACGCGTGTTTGTCAGTCAGCAGGATTTGACCGAAGGCGAGGCGCGCATTCCGCTGAAAGTGATTCATATCAATCGCTGCCCGGTGGTGTTCCCCGCAAGCGCCCTAAAAGACGTCGATGGGCCGAAGCAGGGTGAATATGGCACTATCGTTAAGCGCTTAGGCTTGGATGTAGCGGCCTGTCGGCAGCATTGGAAAACCCTGCGTGATACCAGTGGTGTTGCCGCCAAAGTGGCTGAGGTATTTAGTGCAGGCTATGAAGATGAGCCGCAAGACCCTGATCTAATGCTCTATTCTGGCAGTTTCTTCTCTGCCGCGGACCGTCAGCAGATGGAGCGTGTGCGGGAGATGGAGCCGTGGGATCTGGTAGGGCAGCGCTTTGCGTTTCAAGATTCGCGCTTGGAGGAGATGCTGTTCCGTTTTCGTGCGCGCAGTTATCCCGATACATTGGAAGGCGAAGAGCGTGAGCAGTGGGAGGCGTATCGCTGGATGCGCATCAATGATCCTGCACTGGCGGGCTTTACGTTAAAGGCGTTTGCGCGGGAAATTGCTCAATACAATCAGCAAACCCTCACGGACCGCGAGCGCCAGATTCTGGAAGAGCTAGTGATGTTCGTTGAGGCCATGATGCCGGCCCAGGCGTTTGACGCCTGAGCCAGCACCCGTGGACTAACAGTGGATTTATTCAGTGCGCTCTTTGGTCATTGGCGAGCGCGCTTCGCGGTATGCGCTGACATCGCTGGGTTCGTCGCCTGGATTGAAGCGTATATCGAGAGTGTGTTTGCGAAGCGCTGGCCACAGCGCCTCTATATCCTCCAGGCTAACGTCCATCACCAGCTCGGCCAGTTGGTCGCGGCGATCAAAACGCACCTCATCCGATGCTGTTGCCTGCCAGTAGCGGTTGGCCATGCCTGCTAAGCTGGTATCGCGCTGGCGCAGCTGGTCGTGAACGGCTTGGCGATAAGAGGCTAATTCATCCTCGCTAAGTTGCTCAAGTCGCTGGCTAGCCTCGTCTAGAAATGCATCCATCCGCTCGGCAATGGTGCCGCTCTCTACGTCGGGTGATTGCACCATGAGCGCAATGCCTGGCGCTTCCAGCAGCGGCGAATAACCAGCGTTAACGATGTAGCCGAGCTGTTGCTCCGTGCGCAGCTGTTGGTAGAAGGGCGTTTCTAACCAGCGGGCGATAACCATGCTGGTGGCCTGCTCCTCTGGTGTCTGGTCGCGACCCTGCAGGTAACGCAGTACCAAAGACTCATCCCGCGAGCTGTGAGGGTGCAGCACGCTATGCTCTTCGCTCACGGCAAGCGGGGTTAGGTTGGCAATGTCGTTGCGGGTGAGCCGCGGCTGGAGCTGATCACGCATCAGCTTCGCCTGCTCTTGTGCCAGTTCGGCGCCCAGATTACCCACCGCCATGGCATCGACGTAGAGGTCATCTAAAAACCGCTCTCGGAAATCTTCTAAATGGCTGCGTTCAAAGCGCTCACTGGCAGTGAGTAAATCAGCGTTGGACCACTGTGGCGTTAGCAGAGCTTCACCGAGGGTGCGGCTGGCCTGGCCATACAGCGACGCCTGAGGGGCATTGCGCCACTCACGTTGCAACTGGTACCGAACGCGTTCAAAGGCGCCGTCGGTTATGTTTGCGGTTTTAAGCTGCTCGATCGCTTGTTCGATCAACGGGGTCTGGCCATCCCGCCACCCCGAGAATGAGAGCGTCATGCCGCGGGCGTGGGGGTAGGCACTAAACGACTGACCTGCCAGCCACGCGGGGTAGAGGGATTCGTTCAGGCTGTCGTTCAGCCAACTGGCAAGCAGCCGCGTGAGCACCGCTTCTTCAGCGGAGTAACTTGCGCTTGGGTTCTGTAAGCTGACGCGCCACTCAACGCTTGGAGTATTGAAACGGTCATTCTGCATATGCCAAGCGCTAAACGACGGCGTATCGACTAACAGGCTGGGGCGCTCATCTTGACCCTCTATGAGCGTTAAGTCACTGGCAATAAAGGGGTTAGGGCCAGGGAGGTCTAAACCGCCAAGTGCCTGACCCGGTTGAGCGGGTGCTTGCTCTTTCCATTGGGTATTGAACCAAGGTGAGACGGTATCGCTTTCAATATCCGGCGCCGAGTAGAAGCGCAGCATATTATCTGGCGTTAGGGCATCCAGATAAGCCTGCTGGCGCTCTGCATCTGGCCCATCCATGCGGTAAGCCGCGTACTGCACGTCTTCTACCGGGTAGCGCGAAAGGCTCATTGAAAGCCGGGTCGCTTCCTGAGAGGGCGCGCCATGCTGCTGGAAGCGGAAAGCTTGCTCGTTAAGGCTTGCTTGCTCGTCATAGCGCCAGTCGCTCAGGCCGTCGTTACGTAACTGCTCAATAGCGGCAAACAGGGTGGCTTCGATATCGTCTAAACGCTCGGCGCCCGCCGGTGTCAGGCTGATGGAAACAGTAAATAAGGCATCGTTACCGTCGCCACGTCCAACGCCTGCGGAAAGGCCATCGGCGAGTCCTGCTTCACGCAGCACGGCGAGTAGGCTGCCATCGCCTTCGTCGCCGAGTAGGTGAGCGATGAGTTGCGTCGGTTTGCTGCGATAGTCATCGGTTGGGTCGGGTACTGGATAGTAGAAGCGTAATTGGCGGCGATCCTGCAGCGATTGGCGTTCGATATACCGCGGCAGGGTGTCGGCATCGATCAGGGGAGCGTCAATGGTAGGAACGCTTAGGTCATTGTCGGGAATCTCGGCAAAGCGCTCGACGACCAACTCTTCTAACTGATCCAGCGGTTGCGGCGCCACAATCGCTAAGTTCATCACATTAGCGTCGTAATGCTGATGGTAGAAATCAATCACCCGCTCGCGCAGCGTCGCTTCGCCTTCAGGCGGGCTGGCCAAGGTCTCTCTGCTACCTACGGCAAACCCCGTGGTCGGATTGTCAGGGTTGAGCAGTTGATTGAGCACATCGCTTTCGCGTCGTGATTCATCACGAATGCGCGCCATATATTCAGAGTGGACGATGTTGCGCTCACTCTCTAGGTGATCGGCGTTAAACAGCGGTGAAAGGAAAAATTCGCTAAAGCGATCAAGTGCACCGGGCAGTGCCGATGGCTCAATATCAAAGAAGTAGTTGGTGTCCTGCTGGGCAGTGAAAGCGTTATGGGAGCCCGCATTATTTGAAATGTAACGCTGGTAGCCATCGGATTCCGGATACGGCTCGGTGCCTAAAAACAGCATGTGCTCAAGAAAATGTGCCAATCCCTGAAGATCATCAGGGTCTTGAGCGCTGCCCACGCGCACGTTCATTGATGCTGCGGCCTTGTCTGCCTCCGGGTCGCTGACGAGTAGGACATTAAGGCCATTCTCAAGCGTCAAAACGCGATAGTCGCGGCTATCAAAAGGACTAACGATGGGCGTAGTAACATCGGCAATGGCATCATCGTTAGCGGCGAAGGCGAGTGGCGTTATGCCAAGACTCGCGATAACACCAAGCAACGCGAACTGGGGAAGATGATGCCAGCGCATTTTACGAGTGGGTCGCAACATTACAGCTCCTGAGACACAGCCCAACGCAGCATCGACCCAGTAGGGTGGGCACAAGCCGATGACTGATAGGCGGGATTATTGACATGTTTAGATACCGGGAAAGCGCCTAACAGTTCCAAAGGAGCGGGCGATAGCAGCGAATTAAGCGTTTCGGTATCGGTATCTGGGTGCAGCCAAGCGGATAGTGCATGGCTGGGGATGACAACCGGTAGGCGGTCAGTTAGCGGCGATAATAAAACATTAGCGGGCACGGTAATCAGTGCGGCGGAATCGGTGAACGCCGTTAATGTCGTATGGTAGCGACACCATAAAGCACCCAGCAGCAGCGGTGCCCGTGACACCTGGGTCACTAGGTAGGGCTGTTTGCTACGTGGCTGAGTTTTCCATACGTAAAAACCGCTGACCGGTATAACGCAGCGGCGAGCGCTAAACGCATCGCGAAACATTGCCCGTGACTCAAGGGTTTCGGCCCGGGCGCAGTGCGGCGCATGATCCAACACCTCCAGCCAGGGCGGCGTAAGACCCCAAAAGAGCGAAGAGAGCCGGTACTGGCCCTGTTCAAAGCGAATCGCCGAAATTGGCCGCCGAGGCGCCAAGTTGGGCGATTCGATCATGGTCTCAGAGGTGTCGAGTGTCGGCAATAAACGGGTCAGTGGTAAGTTTTGCACATGCAGTCGACCCGTCATACCTATCTCCTTAAGCAAAATCGTCGTGGAAGTGTACCTGGATAGCGGGGGACTTCGCGCAATAAAGCACGAAATGTAGTGTTTTAGTGTCGAAAACAGTGTTCGATGTAAGGTATCCTATATCACCCCTTGCTCCCGCTAAAGTGCAGTGAGGCATTCCTCCTTGTTTGCCGTTGACCTTAAGAGATCGCCATGGCCCGTCCTAGACAGCATGCGCCCGATGCCCTCCATTCACAGGTCATGCACGCTTGTGATGAGTGGTTGGCTAAGCAGCCAGTCCATGGTCTTTCACTACGTGCCCTAGCCAGGGAAGTTGGCTGCGCCCCCAGTACGCTGCTCAAACTGTATGGCAGCTTCAATAATTTATTGCAGCACGTCAATGTAGAAACGCTGGCACGCTTGCAGCACACCATTACTAGCCTGGTAGATGATGATCCAGAGCCTTGGTTACGTTCGTTGGCCCGCGCCTACTGGCTTTTCGCCGAGCAGGACTGCTACCGCTGGCAGCTGCTTTTCGATTATCCGCTGGCAAAAGAGGGTGAACTTGACCAGCGTCAAAGCGATTTGATTGAAGCGCTGTTCACCCAAGTGGAAGCATCGCTGAAATCGTATCAGCCCGCTCTGGATGATCTCGAGGCACGTCGTTTGGGACGCACCCTCTGGGGGAGTGTTCACGGACTGGTTCAGCTTGGCCTTAATGAGCGGCTGGGCTACTGGCAGGGGCAGCAGTTAAAAGTGGATGAGTTGCTGGATCAACTGATGAGCACCATTCTTGCTGGCCTACGCCATCGTGAGGCAGCAACGTGACGGGGTGGGTCAATGTGGCTCGCCAAGTGCTACGCTGGCTGATATTTATTTCAATGCGCCTTTGTTATCGGCTCCAAGTACAAGGTCGCCAGCATATCCCCAAGCAGGGTGCGGCACTGGTGGTGTGTAATCACGTAAGCTTCATGGATGCCCTGGTGCTTGGCGGCGCCAGTCCGCGTCCGCTGCGCTTTGTTATGGATCAGCCGATTTTTGACTCCCCTTGGTTGAAGTGGTGGTTCCAGTTGGTCGGCGCTATTCCGATTGAGTCCGAACGGCGCAGCCCAGGCGCTATTAGGCGCGCCTTGGATGACGTGAGTGAAGCGCTGCGCCAGGGGCAGGTCGTGATGGTCTTTCCTGAGGGAAGATTGACCCCTGATGGCGAGATTCATGCCTTCCGGCGCGGCTTGGAGACGATTCTAGCTAGAGACGACGTGCCTGTGATTCCTGCCGGGCTGGCTGGCTTGTGGGGGTCGTGGACATCTCATCATGGTGGCAAGGCGCTGAAGAAATGCCCCAAGCGTTTTCGGGCACGGGTTAGTCTGCACTTTGGGCCACCGCTCAACCGCTTGGATGCCGATGATATGGCGCTACGCCGGTTTCTAGAAGCGCGAGTTAGGGCGCTAAAAGCGGCAGCTGATCAGGATCTTGCCAGCCGCCGTTAAACGCTTTTCAATGTATGATCTTCTATCGACCTACCTGTTGTTGTTCAAGCGCTTAGCGCTCTACCCGCATCGTCGCCTAGCGGCGTGGCAGGCGAATTTTTTGCCAGCAGCGTGCCGAGGTAATGAGGTTGTCTCGGATCTCTAGAATCTCCATGCGCATATTGCCGATCTGCAGGCACGCAGGGCCCTCTGGGAAGGCTTCTAGGTGTTCAAGAATTAAACCATTGAGCGTTTTAGGACCATCGGTAGGCAACTGCCAGCCCAGCATCTTATTAATCTCGCGAATATTGGCAGTGCCTTCAATCACGTGGCTGCCGTCATCCTGCCGGTGAATCTCTTCATCTTCAGAGACATCGGTGGTGAACTCGCCAACAATCTCTTCCAGAATATCTTCCAGCGTCACTAAGCCTTCAACATCCCCATACTCATCTACCACTATACCGATGCGCCGTTTCTGCTTTTGAAAATTGAGCAGCTGGGTATGTAACGGAGTGGATTCGGGAATAAAGTAGGGCTCGCGTGCCTCTTGAACAATCGATGCCTTGGTCACTTCATCGCGGGACAGAAAGCGAGCCGCGTTGCGCAAATGCAGCATACCGATAATATTGTTGATATCGCCTTTATAAACCGGCAGCCGGGTATGCTGGCTGGTGCGAATCTGGGTCAAAATATCTTCGAGAGAGTCATCCAGGTCAATACCTAGCACCTCGTGACGCGGCACCATGATGTCGTTCACGGTAACGTTTTCAAGGTCGAGTATCGACAGCAGCATCGCCCGGTGCCGGTAAGGGATCAGCGTGCCCGCTTCGTGAACCACCGTGCGTAGCTCATCACGGGTCAGGCTATCGCCACCACTGTCGACGCTTTTAACACCAATCAGCCGGAGTAAGCCGTTAGACACGACGTTGACCAGCCAAACTAACGGGTAAAGCAGTTTTAGTAGCGGCTCTAAGGCGTAAGACGTGGGATAGGCAATCCGCTCAGGCTTAATAGCCGCGTAAGTCTTGGGGGTGACTTCCGCAAAAATCAGAATGGTAATAGTCAGCAATGCGGTGGAGATGGCAGGCCCTGATACATCGCCAAAAAAGTGAATCGCAATAATCGTAGCAATCGACGCTGCCAAGTTATTGACGAAGTTATTGCCGATCAGAATGACGCCAATTAGGCGGTCAGGGCGTGTGAGCAGGCGCATGACCCGTTTGGCTCTGCGGTCACCGCTATTAGCCTGATGGCTCAAGCGGTAGCGGTTAATCGACATCATGCCGGTTTCAGAGCTGGAGAAGAAAGCAGAAAGCACTATCAGTAAGGCTAGCAGGCCGAACAGTAACCCCAGGGGGAAGTCGTCGCTCAAGTCGAAAAGTCCTTTGTGGCGTATTAGGCTCGATTTGTAGAAGGTCGCGAGTTGTGTGTCAAGACAACCAAAGGCGTGGTGGCGCCCCGTTATCGGTTGAGTAGCTATCGATTGAGTACAACCTCAAGTACAAACTTGCTGCCAAAATAGGCCAGCACGAGTAGTCCGCAGCCGCCCAGTGTCCAGCGGACGGCACGCATGCCACGCCAGCCAAAGCGGTAACGGCCAATCAGTAGTGTTGTAAAGATGATCCAAGCCAGCAGTGATAGTACTGTTTTATGCGCCAAATGCTGGGCAAAGAAGTTGTCTAGAAAAATAAGGCCGCTCGCAATGGAGAGCGTCAGTAGAATGATGCCCGCCCAAACCAGCTCAAAAAGCACGCGCTCCATGGTCGTAAGCGGGGGCAGCGACTGCACAATGCCGCGTATATGATGGTGACGCAGCGCCTGATTCTGTAGACCGACCAGCACGGCTTGTGCAGCGGCAATAGCCAATACGGCAAATGCCAGTGCAGAACTCACCGCGTGCAATAAAATGCCGGGTGTTAAACCTGTATGGCCACCCTGATTGGGCAGCCATGTGGCGGCGATAAGGGCTATGCCTGCCAGCGGAAACAGCGCAATCCCCGCGTTTAGCACCGGTTTAAACAGGCTGGCCACCAGCAAGACATTGACCGCCACCGCCATCAGTAGCGTGGCGCTGGTGGTAAAGCCTGGCAGCAGGCCGGGGGATTGGCCTACTAATTTAATCACCACGGGAATATGCAGCAGTAAACCCAACACGGCGAGCAAGCGAACCATGCCTTGGCGGGGCGGTACGCGCCGAAAAAGCGTCATACCTTGCCAAATAGCAGCGGCGACATAAAAACAAAGCAATCGTGGCGAAAGGGAGCGCCTGCATGATGCTATCCGTGCGCCTTGCAGCGCGTTGCTGTGAATAAATAAACGAATTAAGTGTGATTACGACGAGAATCTATCCAACTACTATAACTAATCCAAGCGACGTCGCCCAGCGGGGCAAACGCATGAAAATAGCTAAAGACTCGGAGTAAGTATGCATGAATGCCAGGGAAAGCTGTAAGCAAGGGTCTTTCGCCATGGCCGGAAAAATGTTCCCGACAATTCCGGCATTTCCGCCATCCATGGCGGTCAGATGGCGACTTGCGCTGGTCGTTTGCAATAGGATCGCTGGCACTCGCCCATGGAGACTCAAAGCATGTGCGCGTATAATCTTTTTACTAATTAGTCCAGGGCGTGCGCGCCGACGGCAGTGACGGAGGCAGAGAGGCCCCATGTTCCAGAATCTAAGTGAGCGTCTTTCCCAGACGTTAAAGTCGATTAAAGGTCAGGCTCGCCTGACCGACGACAATATCAAAGACACCCTGCGCGAAGTACGCCGCGCGCTGCTTGAGGCCGATGTAGCACTGCCGGTCATCAAGGAGTTTATCGAGCGCGTTCGCGAGCGGGCGGTCGGTCAGGAAGTGTCCAAAAGCCTGTCGCCAGGCCAGCAGTTCGTCAAAATCGTCCAGCAAGAGCTGGAAGCGATCATGGGCGAAGCCAACGACGGCTTTGTGCTTAAAGGCTCACCGGCCGTTGTGTTGATGGCCGGTCTGCAGGGTGCCGGTAAAACCACCTCTGTGGCCAAGCTGGCCCGCTACCTGCGTGAACGCGAGAAGAAAAAAGTCTTGGTGGTGTCTGCGGACGTTTATCGCCCGGCGGCCATCGATCAGCTTGAAACCCTGGCTAAAGAAGTCGAGGTGGACTTCTTCCCCTCGCGCTCTGACCAACAGCCGGTAGCGATTGCCGAAGCGGCTATCAAACACGCCAAGATTCAGTTTCACGATGTAGTGCTGATCGATACCGCCGGCCGTTTGGCGATTGATGAAGCCATGATGGCGGAGATCCAGGCGCTGCATAAAGCGGTTTCCCCTCAGGAAACGCTGTTCGTGGTTGACGCCATGACCGGCCAGGATGCCGCCAATACCGCCAAGGCGTTCAGCGAAGCGCTGCCGCTAACCGGTGTGATCCTGACCAAAGCGGATGGCGATGCCCGCGGCGGTGCCGCGCTGTCTGTACGCCACATTACCGGCAAGCCAATCAAGTTTATGGGTGTCGGCGAGAAAGTTGACGCCCTGGAACCCTTCCACCCAGACCGGGTTGCCTCGCGCATCCTGGGTATGGGCGACATGCTGTCGCTGATTGAAGAAGCTGAACGCACGGTAGACAAATCCAAAGCCGAGCAGTTGGCCAAAAAGGTCAAGAAAGGCGATGGCTTTGACCTGGAAGATTTTCGTGACCAGCTTCAGCAGCTCAAGAAAATGGGTGGCATGGGCGGCTTGCTAGGTAAGCTACCCGGCATGGGGCAGATGGCCGAAATGGCCCAGGGCCCAGGGCCTGAGAAGGAGCTGGGCAAGCTCGAAGCACTGATCAACTCCATGACACCCAAAGAGCGCCGCAAGCCTGACATTATCAACGGCTCACGCAAACGCCGTATTGCCGCTGGTGCTGGCCTGCAGGTTCCTGATCTTAATCGTCTGCTCAAGCAGCATAAGCAGATGCAGAAAATGATGAAAAGGCAGGCCAAAAGGCGGCATGCAGAAAATGATGCGCGGCATGTCAGGCATGATGGGCGGTGGTGGCCCGGGCGGACCAGGAGGCATGGGCGGCCCTGGGGGGATGGGCGGTATGGGTGGCCCAGGCGGCTTGCCCCGGCGCTAAGCCATCAATAGTAACGTGCGGATGCGCTTGGTGAGGTTGACGGCCTATTAGTTTCTGGCTGTCAGGCTTTCCAAGCCGAGCGCATTTGCGTAGAATGCGGCCTCTTCATGCGTGGGTGTTGCCTAAAATACGGTAAAACGTAGCGGTAGCAGCCTCAGTGAAGGCCTTTAATGGTGCTAACAAAAGGTCATTCAAGCCGCTTTTATGTGGTTGTGTGGCAATTTAGCGCCAAGAAAACAGCACGAAGAGTGTTCCGATAGCGGTTAGCGCTATAAACACACTCTCGTAACCTCAACCGAAGGATAGTTATCGTATGGTTACCATTCGTTTGGCCCGTGGTGGCGCCAAGAAGCGTCCCTTTTACCACCTGACTGTTACTGACTCTCGTAACGCCCGCGACGGTCGTTTCATTGAGCGTATCGGCTTCTTCAACCCGGTTGCCCGTGGTCAGGAAGAGCGTCTGCGCGTTGACCTAGATCGCGTTGTTCACTGGCAGAGCCAAGGCGCCCAGTTGTCTGGTCGTGTTGCTGAGCTGGTTAAAGAAGCACGCAAACAGGCGTAAGCCTGCTTTTGAGTCTCGTTGTCTGAGACTTGTTGTGTGAGAAAGTATGAGTGCTGGGTTAGCTGAGGTCGTCGATGACGCGTTTTGAAATAAGCCAAACTGACGACACGCATGTGGTGCTAGGCAAGCTGACTAGCCCTTATGGGGTGAAAGGTTGGCTCAAGGTTTACTCCTACACTAGCCCGATGGAAAGCATTCTCGAGTACCCGGAATGGTGGGTGCGCCAAGGTGAAACCCTTACGCGTATTAGCATCGTCCAGGGACGTCGGCAGGGCAAAGGCGTTGTGGTGCAACTCGAAGGGGTCGATGACCGTAGTGCGGCTGAAGCATTGGCCCAGACGGATATCCTGATGCCCAAGGAAGCACTGCCTAAGCTTTCTGACGGCGAGTACTATTGGCATGAGCTTGAAGGCATGGTGGTCTTCACTCAGGCCGGCGAACGGTTAGGACGGGTAAGCTACCTGTTTGAAACCGGCGCCAACGATGTCATGGTGGTTCGCGGTGATTCAGACGCAATCGACAAGCGCGAGCGGCTGCTGCCATTTTTGCCAGACAACGTCATTATCGAAATTAACTCCCAAGAGGGCCGAATGGTCGTCAACTGGGATCCTGACTTTTGAATAAGCCAGGTAGTGATGGACGTGCTGACTCAGTAGAGTTGGATAATGGCAATGAAACAGTCGCGCCTGCGTTGGAAAATGCGCCAGCAATGTGGATCGGTGTCGTGTCGTTGTTTCCTGAAATGTTTGACGCACTCACGCAACAAGGGGTGGTCGGCAGAGCGGTTGAGAAGCAGCGGATTGCACTTGAGTTTTGGAACCCGCGGGATTACGCCACTGATCGCCACCGTAGCGTAGATGACCGTCCTTATGGCGGTGGTCCAGGTATGTTGATGAAAGTCGATACCCTGCGCTCAGCGATCTTTGCAGCCCGTGAGCGGGCGCAACAAGCTACCGGCCTAGTGCCGACTGTGATCTATCTCTCGCCTCAAGGGCGCAAGTTGGATCAGCAGGGCGTTCAAGCACTGGCTTCCGCTGGGCCTTTAGTGGTCGTGGCAGGGCGCTATGAAGGCATTGATGAACGCGTGGTTGAAAGTGATATCGATGAAGAGTGGTCAATTGGCGACTATGTGTTGAGCGGCGGTGAGCTGCCAGCGATGGTGCTGATTGATGCAGCGGCAAGGCTGATACCTGGCGTGCTGGGCCATCAGGATTCCGCTGTCGAAGACTCGTTTAATGACGGTCTGTTAGACTGCCCGCACTATACCCGTCCGGAAGTTATTGACGGGCGCCAAGTGCCCGAGGTGCTGCTAAGCGGTAACCATGCAGCTATCAAGCGTTGGCGATTAAAGCAGTCACTAGGCCGGACATGGCAACGCCGTCCAGACCTGTTGGAAGGGCGAACGTTAGATGCCGAACAGCACAAGCTGTTAAATGAGTTTATCGAGGAACACGCTCTGTCCACTTTGTCAGCGGAGTAAGCTGCCAAATAAGTAGGCTAGAGCGGCGGTGCAGGGCGAGAAAGCGCACCTGTGTCACCCATAACGACTCCCGCGTAGCTCGTTTCGAGCGCCGGGATCACGGCTTCCGCCACCCATGATAGAGCGGTCAAGCCAACACGTTATTCAGGAGTATGATGATGAGCAGCAAAAGCAAAGTGATCCAGGCGATCGAATCTGAGCAGATGGGCAAGGAAATTCCTGCTTTTTCCCCAGGTGACACCATTGTCGTTCAGGTAAAAGTAAAAGAAGGCACCCGCGAGCGTCTGCAGGCGTTTGAAGGTGTGGTCATCGGTAAGCGTAACCGTGGCCTGAACTCCGCATTCACCGTGCGTAAAATCTCTCACGGCGTTGGCGTTGAGCGTACCTTCCAGACCTACAGCCCGCTGGTTGACTCGATCGAAGTCAAGCGCCGTGGTGATGTGCGTCAAGCCAAGCTTTACTACCTGCGCGAGCGCAGCGGTCGTTCAGCTCGTATCAAGGAAAAGCTGGCTTAAACGCCGCTGCTCCTCGGGCGTTCTCGCCGTTCTTGATAGGTAATTTCTTGAATAGGCGTTGCGCCCAGATACCAGAACCCCGTCACCGCTTTGCGGGGCGGGGTTTTTTATAAGCTAATGCTGAGACTGCTGACGTATGAGCGTTATTGATGCCTTTTTGGACGCCCTTTGGCTTGAGCAAGGTGCCAGCGATCATACGTTAGCCGCTTATCGGCGCGATTTAACTGCGTGGCAGAGTCACTTGGAGGGCCATGGCGAAGCGCTGCTGGCACCGCCGCCGGAGCGGCTTGCCGAGTGGCTGGCCAGCCGCCGAGAGCAGGGCTACCAACTGCGCAGCAATGCCCGGCTGTTGTCGACGCTGCGCAGTTTCTATCGTTGGGGGCGTTTGAATAACCAGGTCGAGAGTGACCCGCTAACCGATATCAAGCTGCCGCGGGTGATCCCCGGGTTGCCCAATACCTTGGAAGAGGACGAGGTGGAGCGCCTGCTGATGGCGCCGGATACGGATACTCCTCTAGGCGTGCGAGATCGCGCCATGCTGGAGCTGCTTTACGCCTGTGGCCTACGGGTGTCAGAACTGGTGGGGCTGACCGGCGATGCAGTGAACCTTCGCCAAAACGTGGTGAGAGTGCGCGGTAAAGGCGACAAAGACCGCTTGGTGCCTATGGGTGAAGAGGCGGCGGATTGGATTGCGCACTACATGGAGACCGCGCGATTGGCCTTGATGAGCGACCCAACACGTCCAGCGCTATTTCCAGGCCGGGGTGACAAAGCCATGACCCGGCAGACGTTTTGGCACCGTATTAAAGTGCATGCCATCACTGCAGGTATTACCCGGCCTCTGTCGCCACACACGCTGCGTCATGCATTTGCCACCCATTTATTGAATCATGGGGCCAATTTACGAGTCGTACAGTTGCTGCTGGGTCATAGTGATCTGTCGACGACCCAAATTTATACTCATGTGGCTCAAGCACGTTTGGAAAGCTTACATGCAGAACATCACCCACGAGGTTGAATTGATGATGCGTCAACGCCGTTTTTTAGCACTGCCGTTACTAACACCTTTCTCAATGCTGACACTGCTGGTGGCAGGTAGTCTGCTACCAGCAGTTGCCTTCGCCGATGCCGATCAGCTAGCCGAATCTCTCAGCGTCAATGGCCAGAAGATGCCCGTAGAGGCGGTAACAGAGACGCCTATGGATGGCGTTTATCACGTGCGGTTGGAGGGCGGAGAATCTTTCTACTCCAATGCTGACGGCAGTCACTTCCTGGTCGGCGACCTGTATGAAAATGCACCCAACGGGTTGGTCAACTTAACCGAGCAAGAGCAGAACCAAGAACGTGCCGATGCGCTGGCGGCAGTGCCTGAAAGTGAGTTAGTGGTCTTTCGTGGTGCCGAGGAGCCTAAGGCCACCATCACGGTGTTTACCGACCCTAGCTGCCCATACTGCGCGCGTTTACACGATACTATTCCTGAGCTGAACGAGCGTGGCATTGAAGTTCATTACATGGCGTTTCCACGAGCGGGCATGGGGAGTGCCGCTGCCACAACGTTGCAACAGGTGTGGTGCTCGGACAATCGCAGCGAAGCGATGACCCAGGCCAAAGAGGGCCAAACGATTTCAAGCTCGGCAAATTGCGACAACCCAGTGGCAGGTCAGTATGATCTGGGCAAAGCCTTGGGTGTGCAGGGGACTCCGGCGATTATTTTGCCCGATGGGCAGTTAGTCCCTGGATTTGTGCCACCCGAGCGCCTCACCGCCATGTTAGGCTTGGATGACGAGGAGTAGTGCCGCATAGATTAGACGGCATACAACGCTGAGATACTGTCTTAACGCGCGTGGTTAAGAGCTTATAAAACCGCTTTTAAGACTAAATTTAAGACCAGCACCGTCAGGTGCACGACACGAAAGGGGAAGTATTTTGAAACCGGTAAGAGTAGGTATTTGTGGTTTAGGCACTGTCGGTGGCGGCACCTTTAACGTATTGACCCGCAACGCTGACGATATTGCGCGTCGTGCTGGCCGCCCTATTGTGATTGAGCAGGTGGCTCATCGCAGTATTCATCCTGACTGCGATATTACCGGCATCAATGCTACCTCTGATGTGTTTGAAGTCGCCACCAACCCCAATGTAGATGTCCTGGTGGAGCTGATTGGCGGTTACGACATTGCTCGCGAACTGGTGCTGACGGCGATCGCCAACGGCAAGCACGTGGTCACCGCCAACAAAGCGCTGATTGCCGTGCACGGTAATGAAATCTTCAAGGCTGCTCACGAAAAAGGCGTCATTGTCGCTTTTGAAGCAGCCGTAGCGGGCGGCATTCCCGTTATTAAATCGCTGCGTGAAGGCCTGGGTGCCAACCGTATCGAATGGGTGGCGGGCATTATCAACGGCACCGGCAACTACATTCTTACCCATATGCGCGACGAAGGCCGTGCCTTCGAAGACGTGCTCGCAGAAGCCCAGGCGCTGGGCTACGCCGAATCTGACCCCACGTTTGATGTGGAAGGCATCGACGCCGCGCACAAGCTGACTATTTTGGCCTCAATTGCCTACGGCGTGCCGCTACAGTTTGAAAAAGCCTTCACCGAAGGCATTTCGCGCATCACCGCAGAAGATGTCGAGCAGGCCGATAACCTCGGCTACGTGATCAAGCACCTGGGTATTTCCAAGCGTACCGATCAAGGCTTAGAGCTGCGCGTTCACCCCACGCTGATTCCTAAAGAGCGTCTACTGGCCAATGTGCACGGCGTGAAAAACGCCATTGCGATCATGGGTGACGCCGTTGGGCCGACGCTTTACTACGGTGCCGGTGCGGGCGCAGAGCCGACTGCTTCAGCGGTGGTAGCGGATTTGCTGGATGTCGCGCGGGATATCTCCACTGATCACCACTATCGAGTGCCTTACCTGGCGTTTAGTGGCATTGACGAAGATGTCAGTCAGCTACCCATCATGCCGATGGAAGACATCATCACGGCCTACTATCTGCGCTTGCTAGCAGTAGATCGCCCCGGCGTGCTGGCGCGGGTGGCCACTATTCTGGCCGAGCAGGGGATCTCGATTGAAGCGCTGATCCAGAAAGAGGCTACTGAGGGCGAATTGGTGCCGATTATTTTGCTCACTCACCGCACCAAAGAGAAGCAGATGAACGAAGCCATCCGTGAAATTGAGTCCATGGCCGATATCGCCGGGCCGCTAACGCGTATTCGTGTGGAAAGCCTGGACGAAGGGGAGTAAGCCAAGATGCGCTATATCAGCACGCGTGGGCAGGCGCCCGCGCTCTCCTTTGAAGAGGTGGTGCTCACCGGCATGGCCAGCGACGGCGGCCTGTATGTGCCGGAGACGCTGCCGCAGTTTTCCCGTGAAGAGCTCGCCGACATGGCTGGGCTCTCCTACGCGGACATCGCTTTTCGAGTGATGAAGCCGTTCGTGAACGGTGAAATCGATGACGCTACCTTCCACAGCATCGTGACCGAAGCCTACGCCACGTTTAATCATGACGCGGTCGTGCCGCTTAAGCAGCTAGATGCCAATCACTTCCTGCTTGAGCAGTTTCATGGCCCGACGCTGGCGTTCAAAGATGTGGCGCTACAACTGCTCGGTCGTTTGCTGGATCACTTCCTGAAAAAGCGTGGCGAGCGCGCGGTGATCATGGGTGCGACCTCGGGTGATACCGGCTCCGCGGCGATTGAGGGCTGCCGCCACTGCGACAACCTGGATATCTTTATTTTGCACCCGCACAACCGGGTCTCAGAAGTTCAGCGTCGTCAAATGACCTCGGTACTGGCCAATAACGTCTTTAACATTGCCATTGAGGGCAATTTTGACGACGCCCAGGCGATGGTCAAGGCCAGCTTTGCCGATCAAACGTTCCTGAACGGCACGCGCCTGGTCGCAGTGAATTCGATCAACTGGGCGCGCATCATGGCTCAGATCGTTTACTACATCGCTTCAGGCGTTGCGCTAGGTGCACCGCATCGTGAAGTGAGCTTCTGCGTGCCGTCTGCCAACTTTGGCAACGTGTTTGCGGGCTATATGGCCTACAAAATGGGCCTGCCGGTGAAGCAGTTCATCATCGCCACCAACGCCAACGATATTCTGCATCGCACGCTGGCGGCCAACGACTTCTCCAAAAAAGAGCTGGCGGCGACGCTGGCGCCTTCCATGGATATCGTGGTGTCGTCCAATTTTGAGCGTCTGCTGTTTGACGCTTACGACCGCGACGGTATGGCCGTGGCAGCATTGCTTGAGCGCTTCCAGCAGGAGCCCTCGGCTCTGGCCGATGCGCCGCTTGCCAAGCTGCGCGAGAAGTTCTCAAGCTATAGCGTAGACGATGCAACGATTCTGGAAGTCATCCGTGATGCCCATAAGCGCACCGGTGAGATGCTCGATCCGCATACGGCGACCGGTTATATTGCCGCTGAGCGCGCCCGGGCAGACAAGTCCACGCCGATAATAACCTTGGCCACTGCTCACCCAGCCAAATTTGCCGAAGCCGTGGTGAAAGCCGGGTTCTTAGGCGTGCCACTGCCGCCGCATATGGAAGACCTGCTAGAGCGCGAAGAGCGTTACACCGTGCTGCCAGCAGAGCTTGCCGCTGTACAGCAGTATGTCGCGGAAAACCGGCGTTGAAGTCCCGTTCGTTGAGACCCCGATGACCTCAGTGACCGATTCGCCCCATAACACGCTGTCCTCTAGTACAAGCAGGCCGCGTTTAGAGCCTCGTCCGGTGGATGAGGCGCTCTATGCCCGTGCCCAGGCTGAGGGGTTAAGCGAGCTGCAGGCGCGCCTGTTGGCTTCGCGTTTGCGGGGCTACAGTGGAGAGTTGGCGCCATTAATCTCACCCAGCCTGCGCTATCTGGTTCACCCGGAGAAACTCGCTGATGGACGCCGCGCCGCCGAACGTATCGCCCAGGCCGTTGCCGAGGGCGAAGCGATTGGTATTCTTACCGATTACGACGTGGACGGCATTACCTCCCATGTGGTGATTCGGCGCACCCTGGTGGAACTTTTTGGAGTGCCGGAAGGCAAGCTGCACAGCCTGATTGGTCACCGAATTAACGATGGCTACGGCATCAGCCTACCGCTGGTTGAGCGCACGCTGGCGCAAAAGCCGTTTCCCACTCTGGTGATTACCGCCGACTGTGGGAGTAGTGATGAGCCACGCATAGCGCGTCTCAAAGCAGCCGGTATCGATGTGGTGGTCAGCGACCACCATGCGCTGCCGATAGAAGGGCCGCCTACCTCCGCCTATGCCTGCGTTAATCCCACTCGCTCTGACTGTGATTACCCTGACAAAACCATCGCGGGCTGTATGGTGGCGTGGCTGTTGATGTCACTGGCTCGCGGTGTGCTGATTGAGTGGGGAGCGTTGTCGGAATCGACGCCTAAGCTATCGCCTTGGCTTTCATACGTAGCGCTGGGCACGGTAGCGGATTGTGTCTCTTTGGGGGGCAGCCCTGCCAACCGCGCGGTGGTTAATCACGGTTTAACGCTGATAAATCGTATGGATGCCGCCTGCTGGCGCGCGATGGCTACCCGCTTAGGTGCCGACAGTGTGCCGTTTAACGCCGAGACGTTAGCTTTCAGATGGGGCCGCGTATTAACGCCCGCTCGCGGCTGGACGACCCCTACGCGGCGCTGCACTTTATGTTGGCCGAGAACGATGGCATCGCCAATCGCCAGCTCGACGTGTTGGATCAGGATAATCAGTCCCGCAAAGCCATTGAGGCCGATATGGCCGCCGAGGCGCGCACTCTGGCGGTAAGTGCGTTAACCGCCGATGAGCCCGCCGTGGTGGTGCTGCTTGAAGACGGACACCCTGGCGTACAGGGTATCGTTGCCTCGCGATTAGTGCAGGCTTACGGGCGCCCGGCGCTAGTGCTAACACAAGCCTCGGCACCGGGCATGCTCACCGGTTCTGGCCGCTCGATTGACGGACTGCACCTGCGAGATGCCCTACAGCGCACCTTTGAGCTTGCTCCCCAGGCGCTGCCACGCTTTGGCGGCCATAGTGGAGCGGCTGGGGTGGGCGTGCCACAGGATCAGCTTGAGGCGTTTAAAGCCGCTTTCCTACAAGCGGTCGGCGAGCAGTTGGGCGGACGAGCGCTCTACCCGCGACTGTGGACAGACGGTGAGCTTTCGACGGCGCAGCTTTCGCTGACTACCTTGCAGGAGATCGAAACCCTTGGCCCCTACGGGCGTGAATTTGACCCGCCGCTGTTTGAGGGACGTTTTATTGTCGAAGCACTGCGGCCGGTGGGTGCCGATGGCGCGCACCTGATGTTGGAACTCTCCACTGGCCCAGTTACCTGTAAGGCGATTTGGTTTCGTGCCTTAACGCCAGGTGAACTGCCTGGGTTTAATGTGGGCGATACGCTGCACTGTGCCTATAAGCTCAACCGCAACCGCTGGCGTGGCCGAGAAACGTTGCAATTAATGGTCGAGCACGCCAGCCCTGTCTAAACAAAGCACTGAATAACGTCAATAACTCAAAGGACGCCCCATGCGCGTGGAAGATTTACCCAAGGATCAACATCGCCCCTACGAAGATGTCATGGCGATGCTGCTTGGCACGTTCTTTGTCGCGCTGGGGGTGACCTTTTTACACCCATGCGGTGCTGCTGACCGGCAGTACGGCAGGCTTGGCGCTGCTGCTCAGCTATATGACCAGCAGTGTGACCGGCTGGGGCTTTGGGGTGTACTTTTTTTGCCATTAACCTGCCGTTTTACTACTTGGCAGTTAAGCGCATGGGCTGGAGTTTTACCTTGCGCACCTTCGCCGCTATCGGTTTGGTCTCGCTATTTTCGGAACTGACCCAGGGCTGGGTGCAGTTTGCCAATGTGCCCTCGCTTTATGCCGCCTTGATGGGCGGCGCGCTGATGGGCATCGGTATGCTGATGCTGTTTCGCCACCGCACGAGTCTGGGCGGTATCAATATCCTCGCGCTCTACTTGCAGGATAAACACGGCTTTCGTGCAGGTTACGTTCAACTGGCGATTGATGGCGTTATCCTGCTGATTGCGCTGACCCAACTACCGCTGGATCGCGTAGGCTATTCGGTGCTAGGAGCGCTGACGCTCAACCTGATTATCGCCCTGAACCATAAGCCAGGGCGCTATATTGGAGTGAGCTAAAGGCGTCAGCTAAGCCAGAACCACCACACGATAGCGGCGATAAGCCCAAGCCCCGCCAGGTTGATCAATAGACTCATGCGACGTCCTCCTGGCTGGGTGACTTCCACAGCCGCAAACGGTTGGCGTTACTCACCACGGTGATGGAAGAGAGTGACATGGCAGCACCCGCAATCATCGGTGAGAGCAGCGTGCCGGTTATTGGGTAGAGCACGCCCGCTGCGATGGGAATACACAGCAGGTTGTAGCCAAAGGCGCCCACCAGA
>AXCI01002177.1_pt1 | contig 26686 bp, 23 predicted proteins | sample 182571 | NCBI WGS metagenome assembly AXCI01 (sample SAMN02359225, study PRJNA218796) | groundwater metagenome | isolation source: Mt. Simon Sandstone pore water sample D5872 at 1.8km depth, Illinois-Basin... | place: USA: Decatur, Illinois | collected 2009-05 | reverse complement strand
GTTACCCAACTTAAGTGGCACACGCTTTTTTACTCAAATGTCATAGGCTTAGGTAGCATCAGCGAGTAGCATTTCGCGAATTTTACCGATCGCACGAGTGGGATTCAGCCCTTTTGGGCAAACCGCCACACAGTTCATGATGCCACGGCAACGAAATACCGAGAACGGATCTTCCAAATCACTCAAGCGCTCACGGGTTGCCGTATCACGGGAATCGGCCAAAAAGCGGTAAGACTGCAGCAGACCCGCTGGGCCTACGAACTTCTCAGGATTCCACCAGAACGACGGGCAAGACGTTGAACAGCATGCGCATAGAATACACTCATACAAGCCATCTAGCTTGTCGCGCTCTTCCGGCGACTGCAGGCGCTCGATAGCCGGTGCCGGGGTGTCATTCTGCAGGTACGGCTGAATACGCTCGTACTGCTTATAAAACAGCCCCATATCGACAACCATATCGCGAATAACCGGCAAGCCCGGCAGCGGGCGCAGGGTCAGCTTGTTGTTTTTAACAACGTCTGACAGCGGCGTGATGCACGCCAAGCCGTTTTTGCCGTTCATGTTCATGCCGTCAGAACCGCACACGCCTTCGCGGCAGCTACGACGAAACGCCAAACCGCTGTCTTGCTCCTTCATCATATGAAGGACATCCAGCACCATCACATCGCGGCCTTTAGTATCGACCTGAAACTCCTGCATGTAAGGTGCGGAGTCGGTTTCCGGATTATAGCGGTATACGGATACCTGAAGATTGGACATTGTGACTCCCTCTCGTCAATGCGGAGTTTAGTAGGTACGAACCTTAGGCTCGAACGTATCAACAGTTTTCGGCTTGAAGTTGACGTCACGCTTCTTCAACTGCTTAGTCAGCGGGAAGAAGAGTGAGTGCTTCAGCCAGTTGACGTCATCACGGTCTGGATAGTCGTAGCGCGAGTGGGCGCCGCGGCTCTCTTTACGTTCAAGGGCAGCGATCGCCGTCGCTTCTGCCACTTCCATCAAGTTATCAAGCTCTAACGCTTCTACACGCGCGGTGTTGAAGGCGTTGGACTTATCAGGCAGGTAGGCATTGGCGATGCGCTCACGCAGCAGCGCTAGCTTGTCGACGCCTTCCAGCATGTTTTTCTCTTCGCGGAATACACCGAAGGAAGTCTGCATAATTTCCTGAAGCTCAGCTTTCAGCTCAGGGATGCTTTCGCCACCCTCAGAGTCGTTCCAACGCGTGATCCGCTTCATGGCCGACTCAATGTCCGACTCGGAAGCGTCCAGGTACTCAATACCTTCGTTCAGCGCGCCTTCGATAAACATACCTGCGGCACGACCAAAGACCACCAGATCCAGCAGCGAGTTACCGCCCAAACGGTTAGCACCGTGAACAGAGACACACGCCGCTTCACCACAGGCGAACAGGCCGTTAACGATATGATCGTTACCGCTGTCATCCTGAGTAATCGCCTGGCCGTGAATGTTGGTCGGAATACCGCCCATCATGTAGTGGCATGTCGGCACGACCGGGATTGGATCTTTTGCCGGATCGACGTGAGCAAAGGTCTTAGAAAGCTCAACGATACCCGGCAGACGCTTGCCAAGAACTTCTTCACCCAAGTGATCGAGCTTCAAGAAGACGTGATCGCCCTTCTCGCCGCAGCCACGACCTTCGAGAATTTCCATGACCATTGAACGCGCAACAACGTCACGGCCGGCCAAATCTTTGGCGTTCGGCGCATAACGCTCCATGAAACGCTCGCCGTCTTTATTGATCAGGTAACCACCTTCACCACGGCAACCTTCTGTGACCAGTGTGCCCGCACCGTAAATACCGGTCGGGTGGAACTGCCACATTTCCATGTCTTGCATCGGGAAGCCAGCGCGCAGCGCCATGCCGATGCCGTCGCCGGTATTGATCAAGGCGTTAGTCGTGGAGGCGTAAATACGGCCTGCACCGCCAGTGGCCAGTACCGTGGCCTTGGATTTAACGTGCACCACTTCGCCTGTCTCGATGCACATGGCAATACAACCGACCACGTCACCGCTGGCATTTTTAACCAGATCCACCGCGTACCACTCGTTGAGGAACACGGTGTTGTTCTTCAGGTTGTTCTGATAAAGCGTGTGCAGCAGCGCGTGACCGGTACGGTCAGCTGCGGCACAGGTACGTGCTGCCTGACCGCCTTCACCGAAGTTCTTCGACTGGCCGCCGAACGGGCGCTGATAAATACGGCCGTTATCCAAACGCGAGAACGGCAGGCCCATATGCTCAAGCTCGAATACCGCTTTCGGGCCTTCAGAACACATATACTCTGCCGCGTCCTGGTCAGCGATATAGTCGCCGCCTTTTACGGTGTCGTACATGTGCCAGCGCCAATCATCATTCGGGTCATCGGAGGCGATGGCGCAGGTAATGCCACCCTGAGCAGAAACGGTGTGAGAGCGGGTCGGGAAAACTTTCGATAACACGGCCGTCTTTTTGCCGGACTTCGCCAGCTCCAGAGCGGCTCGCAGGCCAGAGCCACCGCCACCAATGATAATGGCGTCAAACGTCAGGCTACGCAGATTAGACATGTAATCAAGCTCCCCACAGAATTTGAATGCCCCACACCAAGTACACGAAAATGCCCAGGATGATGACAGCTTGGGCACCCACGCGCAGGCGAGTGGACTTGAGATAGTCGGTGGTGACGGTCCACAGACCGATCCATGCGTGTGCGGCTAAGGCGACAAACGCCAATAGCGAGAAAATCCGCATCCACGTCTGGTTGAACAGGCCGCTCCACGCGTAGTAATCGAGGTTCGGATTAAACAGCAGGAAGGCAACGATAAAGACCGTATAGAGGGCCAGGATCACCGCGGAAACGCGCTGCATCAGCCAGTCAGAAAGCCCACTACGGCCAAAACTTGTGATGTTAGTTACCATACCCAAACTCCTGCCAGAATAATCAGAACGGCGCTGACCACGACGGTGATCTGCGCTTTTTGTACGCCACCCTCAAGGGTTACACCAATATCGGCATCCATCAGCAGGTGCTTAATGCCTGCGACAAAGTGAAATGCCAAGGCGGACAGCAGCCCCCAAGCGATCAACTTAGCCAAAAAGTTATTGGCTAGCGCGTCGCTAACGGCGTCAAAACCCGCCGGAGATGATAAGGATTTACCCAGCGCCCAAAAAGCGAAGATCAGGCCAACGAACAGGATGACACCCGTAATGCGGTGTGTGATCGACGTCAGGGCCGGCAGTGGGAAGTGGATCGTAGTAAGGTCTAGGTTTACGGGTCGTTTGCTATTCACGGCTTTGTACACACTCTCTTGGCCCGCTCTGCGACAGGTCGGGCATGGCCCGAGCGGGCGGTGGTTGCTGGAAGGGGCTCGGCCGTTGCCAAGTCGGGCACGACCACCTACCTGCCGGTCGCGCGCCGTGGATTATAAGAACCTTCGCCCTCGCTTACAAACCGAACTCAGGCCTAACTCGACTATGGTGCAATAAAATTGCCATCATCCTGAGTCGATTTTGCGCTGCAGCATGGTTATAGTGACAGTAGATTATCAATTTGATAAGCCTGTTAACAGACATGTTAACCTATCAACCATCTTCTGGCGCCTCACCATATTGTAGGTGCTTTCATCATATACAATAATTATTCATAACAACAATATTTGTACAACCTGCAGCTAGCGCTTAGGCTAATTGACAAAATGTCGCACACTTCTATAGTGGGCAAGCCTTTTCGCCGGCGCGGTATGCGCAGCAACGACTTTACGTCCCAACCCGAATTCGAAAGGAGGCCAGCATGGCTGACAGGAAAGCGACATTGACGGTAGACGGTCTTGAAAAACCGATCGAGCTACCCATGTATTCCGGCACACTTGGCCCCGACGTCATCGACGTACGCGGCCTAGGCGCCGAAGGCCTGTTCACCTACGATCCCGGCTTTATGGCCACCTCTTCCTGCCAGTCTGCCATCACCTATATTGATGGCGGCAAGGGCGTGCTGCTTCACCGCGGCTACCCCATCGACCAGCTGGCCAAAGAGTCTAATTTCGTAGAAGTGTGCTACACCCTGCTATTTGGTGAGCTACCCAACGAAGAGCAGTACGCAGATTTTGAATCGCGCATTCGTAACCACACCATGGTTCACGATCAAATCAACAACTTCTTTAAAGGGTTCCGCCGCGACGCGCACCCGATGTCTATTTTGTGTGGTGTAGTCGGTGGCCTAGCCGCTTTCTATCACGACCACATGGACATCACTCAAGAAGAAGATCGTGTGATTAGCGCGATCCGCCTGATTGCCAAGATGCCGACCCTGGCGGCCATGTCTCACAAGTACAATGTGGGTCAGCCGTTCAACTATCCGCGCAACGACCTGAGCTATGCAGAGAACTTCCTCTACATGATGTTCAGCAACCCGTGCGAAGAGTACAAAATCAACCCGGTATACGCGAAAGCCATGGACCGCATCTTTATGCTGCATGCGGATCACGAGCAAAACGCGTCTACCTCTACGGTACGCCTTGCAGGTTCCACGGGCGCTAACCCGTTCGCCTGTATCAGCGCAGGTATCGCGGCACTTTGGGGGCCCGCTCACGGCGGTGCTAACGAAGCCGTGCTGGCCATGCTCGATGAAATCGGCGAAGACTCCGAAGAAAACATCCAGCGCTTTGTCGATAAAGCCAAGGATAAAGACGATCCGTTCAAGCTAATGGGCTTTGGTCACCGCGTTTATCGTAACTTCGACCCGCGCGCCAAGGTAATGAAAGAGACCTGCGACGAAGTCCTAGCCGAACTCGGCATGGCCGACGACCCGCAGCTCAAAATTGCCAAGCGTCTTGAGCAGATCGCCCTTGAAGACGAATACTTCATCGAGCGTAAGCTGTATCCGAACGTTGATTTCTATTCAGGCATCATTTTGAAAGCGATGGGTATCCCCACCAATATGTTCACCGTGATCTTCGCGGTATCGCGCACCATTGGCTGGATCTCTCATTGGCACGAAATGCTCAGCGAAAGCTACAAAATCGGCCGTCCGCGTCAGCTCTACATTGGTCACGACCAGCGCGACTACCCGAAAAAATAAATCAATACCCCGCTTATTAAAAGCACGATCAAAGGCCACCTTCGGGTGGCCTTTTGCATATGGCCCAATGCACACACAACTCATGGTCATCAGCGCGCCGCACCACACGCTTATGTACCCACGGCTTGCATGAGAGCGCACTTTGATTATGCTCGTTCGATAGAGGTTGCTCTCAGGCCTTTTTGAGACACCCAGAGTTAGCACCGGAGATGTGCCAAGCGTTCGAGCCTTGCTGCTGGCTGGTTAGCGCCTTAGCTTGTCCTTTTTAGATCAGATGTTGCGCTATATCGCCACCATTAAAACGCCTGAGCACGCCCTAATATCGCTTGACTTTCCTACTCCCTGGCCCGGGCCAAGGTTTTCCACACTATCTGTGGATAACCCTGTTCACAACCACTTCAAAACGTCCCAGAATCGCCATGGGCAGTGGGCCAGCCTTAAATTGGTCATTTTTTGATCTAACGTAAGTCACTGTTTTAAAAGAGATTAAGTTCTGTTCAAGTTTTTTTGCGTCAACAACAAGGGGTTGTGCACAACCTTGAAACCAGAATCGCAAAAGTGGACAAGTCAAGCATAAAATCGTCCAAAAAATGGCGATTTGTAGCTTTTTTGTGAGCGATTTTGTAAACAGCAGAAACGCAAATACCCAGCATATGAGGTAACTCATTGCTAGAGAAAGAACGAAGAGGAAGGGAGTAGCGAAGTGATGGCGTCCCATAGGGGGTTCGAACCCCTGTTACCGCCGTGAAAGGGCGGTGTCCTAGACCACTAGACGAATGGGACGTATTACACTATCTAAATGCTAATAAGCGCGACTTCGAGAGCAACGATCCACAAGCTTAAAAGCTGCATGAATTGGTGGAGCCTAGCGGGATCGAACCGCTGACCTCAACACTGCCAGTGTTGCGCTCTCCCAGCTGAGCTAAGGCCCCACATGTCGCGAAGACGGAGCGTATAATACTGATTACGCAGACCTTCGTCAATAGGAAAAGGCCTCTTACTTCTCTAAAACCCGAGTTGTTTTACAACCCCGTGGGTTTACGCCCTACGGGGCTTAAAATTCACGCAGTAAGTCGCTCAGTCGCGGTTACGTAATTTCACGAAACTCTTTCTCAAAACGCTTAGCCTGCTTTTTGGACACACCGCCCAATACGTCTATCGCGCTACGCAACCGCGCTCGGGTTACATCAGAGCCAAGAATGGCCATGGCGTCCATCACGGAGGTGCTAGACGTACTGCCGGTAATGGCAATAAACACCGGTGCCAGGAACGCCTTCATTTTTATATCAAAGTGCTCAGCAAGCAGTTTAACTTCGCTCAATAGCGCGTCTTTATTCCAAGCCGAAACACCCTCAAAGCGCCAGACAAGGAATTGAAGCAGCTTCACCAGCTCCTCTTCCTCCATCTTTACACTTTCAAATGAGGCTTGCGTCAGCGCTGGCAGGCCCGAGAAGAAGTGCCCTGCCAATGGCATAACCTGGGAAAGAGTCTCTACCCGCGGCCGCACCTGCGGCAGAATCTGCTTAACGTAGGCTTCATTGAAAGCCCATTCACGCAGCGCGCTCAACAATGCGTCGTCGTCCAGGTCTTCACGGATATACACCCCGTTCAACCAGGTGAGCTTCTCAAGGTCAAACACGGGCCCACCTAACGAAACACGCTGCACATCAAATTCGGTCATCATTTCTTGCAGGCTAAATTTCTCGCGCTCATCGGGCATCGACCAGCCCATCCGGCCTAAATAGTTGGTCACTGCCTGGGGCAAAAAGCCCATTCGACGGTAATAGTTGATTGATGTTGGGTTCTTGCGCTTGGAAAGTTTGGATTTATCCGGGTTGCGCAGCAGCGGCATGTGGCAAAGTTGGGGCATTTCCCAACCAAAATACTCATACAGCAGTTGGTGCTTTGGTGCGGAGTTTATCCACTCCTCTCCTCGCAATACGTGGGTAATCGCCATGAGATGATCATCGACCACATTGGCTAAATGGTAAGTAGGCATGCCATCTGATTTCAGCAGAATTTGTGCATCTACCTGGGCCCACTCCACCTCAATCGTGCCGCGCAGCATGTCTTTTACAACACACACGCCTTCAGTGGGCACATTCATGCGCACCACATAGGGATAATGTAATAATTTACGCCTATTTACTTCTTTTTCATCTAGAGCCAAGTCGGCTGGCTTCAATGCCAAGTGTAAACCTGCGGCTTTGCGGGCGTCACGCAACTCATCCAGCTCTTCACTGGTGCGGTAACACTTAAACGCATGCCCGGCATCCAAAAGCTGTTGGGCGTGCTGGGCATAAATATCGCCACGCTCGCTCTGCCGATAGGGGCCATGAGGCCCGCCAACATCGGGGCCTTCATCCCACTCAAGACCCAGCCAGCTCAATGAATCGAGAATCATCTGCTCGGATTCAGGCGTCGAACGCACCCGGTCGGTGTCTTCAATACGGAGAATGAACTGGCCGCCATGCTGACGCGCAAAACATAAATTAAAAAGCGCGATGTAAGCCGTACCAACGTGGGGGTCACCGGTTGGAGAAGGTGCGATTCGAGTACGTACGGTCATGAAAACGTCCTATTGGCAAAAATGCATGGCGATATTATACGCACCTTAGGCGTAACCAACAGCGTCACGCAGGGAACAACTTGCGCAAGAAAGCGTCAGAGAAATTAACTCAACGTTATTTGTCCACTAATGCGCGCTAAAGCACAATCGCTTAGTATGGCACTGCAGCAACCCCTTGAGCGCATACCTCAAGATTGAAGCAGACCAATAACGTATGTTTGTAGCGCCACTATGTGCATTGGAAGAGTTTATAGTGGAAGACATTCACGAGCTTTTTAGCTCTTTATCAGGAAGACGAAATGGAATCGCTAGGCTCACGTATCAAGCAACTGCGGCTTAGGGCCAAGCTCAACAAAGCTGCCCTTGCACGCAAAGTTGGCGTGTCAGATGTCACCATTTCTTATTGGGAATCCGGGGCGATCAAGCAGATCGGTCACGAACGCTTAGTTGCGCTCGCAGACGCCCTCGACTGCTCCCTGGCAACACTACTAGAAGGTGATAGCGCGCCCGAGCTATTAACGTTGACCCATACTGGTCCCCTCCCCTGGGAACAGGTACAGGCAACAACCATTAAAGTACCCAGTCATTTGCCGTTAAACATCGACTGGAAAGCGCCATGTGTTATGGCTACTCCCGGTAAAGGCACAGATTTTTCGCCAGTGAACGCTGGTGACTTACTGCTGCTGGGGCCAACTCACGTATTTCACAAAGCGGGCCACTACGTGGTGCAACGCGACGATCGTTTCGTCATTGAGCACTTCGCCAAAGCCCCAAGCGATACGTCGATTCATGCAGTACTGTTAGCCCATTGGCATCCTGCCTAAAGCGTCTACCTCCCCGGACTCTCTAGCACCTCCACCTGGTCACGCGTTCGCCTTGGCTCACTCCCCACCAAGAAACGTCGTGAGTAGGTGGCCACTTGGCCCAGCCCATGGCGGGATTGGCTTACCAGCTCTCCCGCCAGGTGCTGGCCCTCGTGGCCAATGCGTGCCTGCACCGCAATTGGCTGCACACTGCCTTCAGAAACCTCAACTCGTACTATATAGCCACCATCGGGTAAGCCACTGCCAGGGCCAAAGGGCCCCGCTGCAAATACGCCATCCTCTATACGCGTCCGCTCACGCCACCGCACGCTGCTAACCTCGCGTTCGACAATAATCTGTATCAGCGTCTCATCAGGTAAGTTGCTTTCGCCTTCCACCATTAAGCGACGATCGCTTCGCAAAGCTACCTGTGTCGAGATCTCTACCACCAGCGGGTCTACTTCCACCTCGGCATTTTCTGACGCCGTCACCGGATCTTCAGGCGTGGTATCAGGCTGCGCGGATGACACCGGTTCCGCTGTCGGCTCCTCCATGTCGCCACAGCCTGCCATTAGCGCAACGAACACCACTGACACGCCAATATTACTTAATACCTTGCGCATACGAACTCCGTAATATTACTTGTCCTGCAGCTTACCACTGCATAGCCACTACCACAGTGGAATACTCGTTTTTGGCCCCGCTATACCCGCCGCTTCCGGTACAATGTGATTATCGTGCTAACAAGACATTTTTAGGAGTAGCGGCTTTGGACATCATTTGGTGGTTGGCATATGTAGCACTGGGCGGCTTCGTTGGGTTGATGGCAGGCTTATTGGGCATTGGTGGCGGCGGCATTATGGTGCCCATCCTCACCTCCCTTTTTGTACTCCAAGGCGTGCCTCACGAGCATCTCGCCCACTTGGCGTTAGGCACGGCCATGGCCGCCATCATTCCTGCGTCTACCGCCAGCCTGCTTTCCCACCATCGGCACGGGGCGGTTCGCTGGGATATCGTTCGGTTTATTACCCCGGGCATATTAGTCGGCACTTTTTTAGCCACCTTTGTCGCTGCACTCATTCCCACCCGTGGCCTAGCGATCTTTTTCGCCTGCTTTATGGTGCTAATGTCACTCCAGATGCTGGCTAACATCAAGCCCAAACCAAGCCGTGGCCTGCCCGGCCCGGTTGGCATCAGCGGCGTGGGCCTGGGGATCGGCGGTATTTCCGCGCTGGTTGCCATTGGCGGTGGCTCGCTCACCGTGCCCTTCCTCACCTGGTGCAACGTCAAGCTCCCCCGCGCGATTGGCACCTCGGCCGCCGTAGGGCTACCCATTGCCGTCGCCGGGGCGCTAGGCTACATCATTAATGGTTGGAGTACGGCCGGGCTGCCTAGTGCCGCGCTAGGCTATGTTTATCTACCTGCGTTCTTACTCATGGCGCCCTTTAGCATCCTAACCGCTCCTATCGGCGCCAAGCTCGCTCATAAGCTGCCCGTCGCCCTACTCAAGCGCGTATTCGCGTTTATGTTGATGGGGTTGGCGTTACAGATGGTTTATGCGGTGTTTACGGCGTGAGCTATTTCGTGCGCACGCCCATGAACGGCCTTCACGTTTAAAGCTTACGATTGACATTCAAAGTAAATTTCGCTCTTGTGGATTGATTAATTAAAACAATCTAGGAGGCCACATGAGCGAAACTCGCCCCGATTACACATCACAAGGTAAATATGCCCGCTTAATTCCCACTCTGGCTGACAGTAAAAAGAGGAACGAGCAACCTCGATACTGTTGGCAGCACTAATGTCGGTATACGAGTTTCGTAAAGCGATGATTCAATCGATCAACTTACGTGTTGGAGCGCGTACAAAGCTTGAAGCCTGGACTGAAGTCGTTTTCAAAGACGAAACCCTAGCCAAAAAAAGGGGTCCGACGACAGGCCTGATGGCCTCATCGTCTTAGATACGGGTCGTAAAAAATGGCATGCACTGATCGAAGCAAAAGTAGGCAGTGAGACCGTCGGAGAAGATCAGCTACTAAAATACATCAAGCAAGCCAAAGAACACGGCATTGATGCTGTTATAACCATCACCAACCAGTTTGTAGCGTTACCAACCCACCATCCCGTTTCCATTCCCAAGAAGAACTTGCGCTCAGTTGAGATTTTTCACTGGTCATGGACATACATCGTTACGATGGCTCAGCTGCTCTTAACTCAGGACAAAATAGAAAGCCAGGATCAAAGGTTTATTCTGCATGAAGTGGTGAAGTATTTAGAAGATCCAAGTAGTGGGAAGACTGGCTTTACCAGCATGAACGCTGAGTGGAAGACGGTGGTACAAAGCGCCTTTAACAACTCCAAACTTAACAAAACCTCTGATGAGGTATTAAAGACAGTCAGTAGTTGGCACCAGGAACAGCGTGAGCTTTGCCTTCAAATGTGGCCGTTAGTCGGAGAAAAGGTCGAAGTTAAGCTTCCTAGAACTCACCGTAATGATCCAAAGCAGCGCCTTACTGATGATTGTGACAAACTAGCTTCTGAGCAGCTTCTCTCCAGCACCATTGCCATTCCTAATGCTGCTGCGGACCTGCTAGTCACCGTCGATATTGCGCGCAAATCGATCACATGTAGCATGCGGCTTGAAGCACCTAGAGATAAGAAAAGCAGCTCAGCAAAAGTCAATTGGCTCACCCGCCAATTACCTACTAGCGAAAAGGGGCCAGCAATTAGAGTAAAGGCTATCCGCAAAGGACAAGCCATGGATACCGATAAGCCTCTTGAAGAGGTACGCCAAAACCCAGTTACATTAGATGCAGACAACACAGAAACACTGCCTGTTTACTTTGAAGTATTTACATCACTAGACTTAGGTGGAAAGTTCTCAGGCAACCGCGTTTTCATTGAGCATCTTGAAAAAATTGTTCCAGACTTCTATCGCTATGCAGGCCAATATCTGAAAGCCTGGGTAGCCCCAGCGCCACGCGTTAAGCACGTTGAAGAAAACCCTGAAGAAGAGACAGAAGCGCAGGTAACAAAGTCTGATGATGATTAACCAGCTATCACCGAAATCCCCCCAGCCTTACTTAGGCCGAAGTCTTACGCTAACAAAAGGCTTTTGCCTGCGCGTTTGATACATCAGCCGCCGTTAGTCTGCCCATTGCCATCGCCGACAGCGGCGCAGCCAAAAAATGCCCCGGCCATCTTTTATGGCCGGGGCATTTTGCATCTATCGAGCGTGAAGAGTTAACGCTACCTGCGATCAGTTGATTACAGGCGTTGGTCAAGCCACTTTTTAACGTCCAGCTGCTCGCGGGTATCACTCGGCAGCTCATCACGGATCATCTCTTCACCCTTGTGAAGCGCCGTAATGGGAGCGGAAGCGGACAGCACCGTGTTCAGCATATAAAGCACTTCGTGACCCTGCTGGCGGTTAAATAGCGTGCTGTCAGGCTCACCCGTGACGCGTGGATCATCGCTAGGCGCTGCGTCCCAAGTGTAATGATCCAGGCTCATGTTCGTTTGAGTAAAATTAGCCATTTAGCACCTCGTTCATCCAATGAAATCGCCCCTAAAACCTGGGGCCGTAGCCGCCTCCTTCATGGCGACACCCTCAGCGTAGCAAAAAATTTCATTTATGCTCGCCCAATCACGGCGCTGTGGCATATACCCTGCTATGTGCTGCGCGCCCTTTCTTACGTACAATGGCGCGCATACATCACACTACCTCTGAAAAAGTTCTCAAGGTGTACCAGGTTTTTTTAGGCATCAGCTGTTAAAACTGCTTGGTACAATTTGGTACATCAGGTGCGTGAATTAAGGTTTTAAAAGGCAATGACTGCACTCAGTGCAGCAACAGTGTTACTAAATGACTAATTTACTTAAAGAAAATAGTGCAGATCGTGGGCGGCTTTTTTCTGTGGCCCCGATGATGGACTGGACTACAAGGGACTACAGAGCTTTCGCACGTACATTAACCAAGCGAACGCTGCTGTATACCGAGATGGTTACTACCGGTGCGATTTTGCACGGAACGCCCCGTGAGCGCTTTTTGGGCTATAACGATGTGGAGCATCCGCTGGCGCTGCAGTTAGGCGGTAGCGATGCCGGTGAGCTGGCGGAGTGCGCGGCGATTGCTGAGGCGTGGGGCTATGATGAGGTCAACCTGAACGTGGGTTGCCCGAGTGACCGCGTGCAGAACAATATGATTGGTGCATGCTTGATGGGCTACCCCGAAAAGGTGGCCGAGGCAGTGCGGGCGATGCAGGCAGCGGTGTCTATTCCGGTGACGGTGAAGTGCCGTATTGGTATCGATGATCAGGATGAAGATGCTGACCTTGAGCGGTTTATCGCTATCGTCGCGGACGCAGGCTGCGAGGTGTTTACCGTTCATGCCCGTAAGGCATGGCTGCAGGGTTTGTCGCCCAAGCAGAACCGCGATGTCCCGCCGCTTAATTACCCCCGCGTTCATCGTTTAAAGCAGAGCCGACCTGAGTTGCATATTGGCATTAACGGTGGCATTAAAACGTTAGCCGAGTGTCGTGAACAGCTTACCCATGTGGATAGCGTGATGGTGGGGCGTGAGGCGTATCAAAACCCATGGCTGCTGGCAGGCGTCGATGAGCAGCTGTTTGGTGAAAAGGCCCCGCGGCAAGCCGCTTGGATGCTGCGAATGCTTTCCGGCCTTATATTCAGCAGCGCTTGGATGAAGGTGCGAAACTGAATCACATTACGCGTCACCTGCTGGGCCTGTTTCAGGGTTGCCCTGGCGGCCGGCGTTTTCGGCGTCATTTGTCGGAACACGCGCATAAAGAAGGCGCAGGATTGCGCCTATTTGATGACGCGCTTAGCTTGGTGCACGAACCCGAGCTCGTTGTATAAGTGCGTCGTATAAAAAACCCGCTACGCAAGCGTAGCGGGTTCGTCTTCCTAGTAGCGTAGGCTTACTAGCCGTTTTCGCGGCGGTTCGCCATTACGCCCTGCTCGACACGCTCGCCGATCGTTTGGTCTACGTTTTTCCAGTACTCAAATACCCGTGATAGCACCGGCTCTTCAACACCGTCGGAAACGTGGCCCACAATGTTGTTGACCAATCGGTCGCGGGCAGCATCATCCATTACCTTATTGACCAGGTCATTGGCTTGGTTAAAGTCGCCATCGCCCGGGCGCAGCGTATAGGCGGCGCGAACCAGCTCGCCGTCAGTCTCCCATACCGCATCTTCCGGGTACTTTTCCGGGTTGGCGTGTGCGCCCCCTTTGCTATTAGGTGCGTAAACCGGGTCGGTGGAGTGGTTAATACGCATCTGACCACCCTGGCTGTAGCTGTTAACCGGGACCTTGGGCGCGTTAACGGGGATATGTTGGTAGTTCACCCCTAATCGCGCGCGGTGCGCATCAGCGTAGGATATGACCCGCGCCAACAGCATTTTATCCGGCGAGAAACCGGTGCCCGGTACGGCATTGCTGGGCTGAAACGCTGCCTGTTCAATTTGGCTGTGGAAATCGACGGGATTGCGATCCAGCGTCATCTTACCGACTTCTTGCAGCGGGTAGTCGGCGTGCGGCCACACCTTGGTCAAATCGAAGGGGTTGATGTGGTAGGTCTTGGCATCTTCAAACGGCATGATCTGAACTTGCAGCGTCCAGGTGGGATAATCGCCACGTTTGATGGCATCGAACAGGTCGCGACGATGGTAGTCGGCATCCGCGCCCGCCATCTTATCGGCCTGTTCCTGGGTCATGCACTTAATGCCCTGGTCAGTTTTGAAGTGGTACTTCACCCAAAAGCGCTCGCCTGCAGCGTTCACCCACATATAGGTATGGCTTGAATAGCCATTCATGTGGCGCCAACTGGCGGGAATACCACGATCGCCCATTAGCCAGGTTACCTGGTGAGCAGATTGCGGGGAAAGCGTCCAGAAGTCCCACTGCATATCGTGATCACGTAAGCCGTTATCCGCTCGACGCTTTTGTGAGTGGATAAAGTGCTGGAATTTGAGCGGATCGCGAACGAAGAACACGGGGGTATTATTACCCACCATGTCGAAGTTGCCCTCTTCGGTGTAGAACTTCAGCGAGAAGCCACGAGGATCGCGCCAAGTGTCCGGGCTACCCGACTCACCGGCCACCGTCGAGAAACGGGCCAACATCTCGGTTTTTTTACCCGGCTGGAGAAAGTCCGCCTTGGTGTATTGGCTAACGTCGTGCGTCACTTCGAAATGACCAAAGGCGCCACTGCCTTTTGCGTGGGGCTGACGATCCGGAATCATTTCCCGGTTAAAGGCCGCCATCTGCTCCATCAAATAGTGATCATGTAGAACAATCGGCCCATCGGGGCCTACTGAAAGTGAGTGTTCATCACTGTTGACCCCTATGCCCGCATCCGTTGTGGTGTGTTTAGGTTTATCGCTCGTCATCGCTTTTCCTCCATGTCACGGTAGACGTGGCGTGTGACCGCCACTCGTTCAAGTACGATGAAAGCTTGGCTATTTATTTGTCTTATTTATCATTTTAGTAGCCGCTAACAAAGCCCACCCCTAGGTATAGTCAAACAGCCGCCAACTTGCCATTTATGGCGGTGGCTACTTGCCTATCAGGCCGATAGCTTTTATTTATAAGCAATGATTAATAGAACGAGTCTGTGGGCGGCACTAAGCTAGAGTTAAAGCTCTCAACGGCGGTTTCGGCCTCTTCAATTTCATCAAAACGGGCTATGTGAAAGAGGGCCTCGCCTTCGTTAGCCAACGGCAACCGGCTCATACCGATCACAATGCCATCGGCAACAGAGCGAACTTCGCCCTCATCATTACCAAAGGGGTCAGCCACTTTGCCCAACACCTCGCCTTTGGCAACCCGCGCGCCCAGGCGTACTTTGGGGCGCAAAATGCCATCAATCGGCGCACGCGCCCAGCTTGACCCATTGGCCAATTCAGCGGGGGCTGGCGTGCGGCGTCGCTGTTCGCCGGTCAGCATGCCTAAGCGCCGCATGACCCGCAGTACGCCACGCACACCTGGGGCAATCGCCCACTCATCGAAACGTAGCGCTTCGCCTGCTTCATAGGTAAGCACCGGAATGCCACGGTTCTGAGCGTAATGGCGTAGGCTGCCTTCACGCAGTTCAGCGTTAAGCACCACGGGCGCACCGAAAGCATCGGCCATACGCTCAGTTTCACTGCCTGGGCGAAGTTGGGCGCGGATTTGCGGCAGGTTAGTGCGATGAATAGCGCCTGTGTGTAGATCAATTATGTGGGTGGCATGATCGACGATTTGTTCACGGAACAGCGCGGCAATCCGCCCGCCTAGCGAACCCGATTCACTGCCTGGAAAGCAGCGATTAAGGTCGCGCCGGTCAGGCAAATAGCGTGTTTGCTGAAGAAACCGAATACATTCACCACTGGCACGGCGATCAGTGTGCCACGAATGCTATTGATCGCTTTGGCGCGCAGCACCCGGCGAACAATTTCCACTCCGTTGATCTCATCGCCGTGAATGCCACCACACACCAATAAGACTGGGCCATCTTTACGACCATGCACCACCTCGACAGGAATATGCAGCGGCGTATGGGTATATAAGCGCGCCACCGGCACATCAACTTGTAAGCGTTGGCCGGGCATAATGGTATGTTCGCCCAACTGAAAAGGAGCTCGCGCCATGCTTTCTATCCTGTTTTTTAATCGGTTATCTTCGCGACATTAATGCGATCAGCGGCTAGTGTCATTGCCTGTTTATACGCCTTCACTGGCAAAATGACGAATTTGTTAACCTACGTTATGCGTTGAGTCATTTATCCATACAGTTTTGAATGTAAATACGCTCGCGCTTGGGTTAAAATGTGACCATACAGTGTCGATCATAAGGTTGCGTTTACATGGCAAGAAAGACCAAAGCTGAAGCTGCTGCTACTCGCGAAGCGCTGCTTGAAGCTGCTGAAGAGGTATTTTTTTGCCAAAGGCGTGGCACGCACATCGCTTGAGCAAATTGCTCGCCATGCGGGCCTTACTCGCGGTGCCGTTTATTGGCATTTTAAGAACAAAGGCGATCTATTCATGGCATTGGTTGAACAGGTGCGCATGCCCTTTCAATCGTTAATGGATGAGGTCGACAAAGCTGACACTGAATTATCCCCGTTAGAAGCGATTCGGCTAGCCTGCCATGCGGGCTTAGTGCGCCTTGAGCAACCCTCCTACCAGCGGATACTGTCGATTTTATTGCATCGCTGTGAATTCTTCAGCGACATAAACCCGCTGGATATGCAGGAAGAGATCGGTAACGAGTGCTTCCAGGAAATGCTAACGGTGTTTGTGTTGGCTGAAGAGCAGCAATTATTGCGCGAAGACTTAAGCCCGGAAGTCGCAACCCGGCTAATGCAGTCGATGCTGGGTGGTCTTTTCCATGACTGGCTACGTAACCCCGGTGCGTTTTCCATTCGTAAACGCGGTGGTGAGCTAATCGACACTTCCATCCGCATGATGCAGCGCTAAACAGTTACACCTGCCCTCGCTGCAATGCAGCAAATGTGCTAATACTGGCGTTACTGTTAGCCGTGTGAGCACACTATGGATGCCTTGGAGTTTGTCCGCGTACGCGAATTAGATGTCGCCGTGCGCATCTGGAACCCTTCTGCCCCCCGCACGCTTATCGCCTGGCATGGCCTTGCTCGCCATGGCGGCGACTTTAGCGCGCTTGCCCGTGAACTCGGCAGTGAATGGCGTATTATTGCACCGGATACACCAGGCCGCGGGTTATCAAGCTGGTCACTGTTCCCAGCGCATGACTACCTCTACAGCCATTACATAACAGTCGCCATGGCACTAATGGATCACTTTAAACTCGATCACGTCGATTGGCTGGGCACCTCGATGGGTGGGCTGTTAGGCATGCTGATCGCCGCTGACCCTCAGCACAGCGCTCGAATAAACCGGCTGATCCTCAATGATGTGGGGCCTGAGCTGAATAAACAGGGGCTGATTGCGCTTTCCAGCTATTTTGGCGTTACCCATCGCTTCTCAAACTTTAGCGAACTCCAGCAAGAGCTTAGCCAGCACTACGCCAGCTTCGGGATTACCAGTGACGCCGCTTGGCGTGAACTCGCGCTCAATAGCGCCCGTCGATTACCTGACGGCAGTTGGACATATCATTTTGATCCACGCATTAGCGAGCAGTTTGTCCATGATACCCCGCGAGATACCTGGGCCGATTGGGCCAACATTCGCTGTCCAGTGATGGTCATTCGTGGCGAAGAATCGACGCTGCTAGATGCTGAAACACTGCCGCGTATGGCCGAAACACAGCCAGCGCTCGTCACTTTGACCGTGCCTAACTGTGGTCATGCGCCCATGCTGGATAAGCCTGCCCAGGTAGAGCCCATTCGGCACTTTTTAGAGCGCCCCACTCCTCGCCCTTCAGCCCATAGCAGTTCAACGCAAACCGCCACTGGCTGGCAGCATATGGTGCAGTGGCTGGCTCAGCAGTGGCGGCGATGGTGGAAGTAACCCCTCAATGTACTTAAACGCTCAGTGAGAGGCCGAGTAATGGCTAGCATGGTGACGCTTCTTGCTTAACCGCAGTCTATTCAAACGGATGCGTGTTTCTAGATACTCTTGCTCAGAAACGCTGCGGTAAGCCCCCTCTTCAGGTAGGTACTTCACTAGCACCCGACGCTCGCCCTGGGCAGGCAGCGCATCGCGCTTACTGAGCAGCTTCACTGCGCTATTGGGCTCATTATCGATCACTGCGTAAGCCTGCTCGCCCTCACCTTGGCGCTCGGTCACCACCACCGTTTGGCCCAGCAAGCAGCGCCGGGTAAAGGGGCGATAGCGATGCAGCCCACGGTGTAACGCATGGCAAAGCGCAGCTGCCAGGGGCGAGGCAACAATCAACGTGGCCCACAGCACCAGCACACCGACCGGAATACGTATTAAACCGAGCGGCAACCAGCGCAACACTAGCAGTTCGATTGCGAGCGTGAGTGCCCCAGCCAGCGTTAAAATGATCGTTAATGCAAGCGTTGCGGGTACACCCGCAAAGCCTAACGAGACTAGCGTGCTTGCCAGATGATCCTCTTTTAAGCTATCGCGCTCAAACAGCTCTAAGGGGGCTAAACGGATAATCACTAATAGCCAGTAGAGCGCTAATAGTCCAAGTAGGAACGTAAACACAATGCTCGGGAATTGCGTCGCTGCGTGCAGTAGCTCATTCATGGCGTCCTCCTCCCCCGGTACTTAGCCGGCGATGTATTGTACTTTTCAGCTTAGTCGAGGTTAGCTTTTCAGCGCCACTTTTACTTTGCCTTAGGTCATTGCTAGCTCATCAAGCAAAAAAAAGGTGCCACCCGAAGGTGGCACCCATCTCTTTTCGCGCTAGTTTGCCCACTAAGGGACTAACCCTTAGGAGTGATCATGCTCCAGCGCTGGCTTGTTGGCATCATGCTTCTTCCCTTTCATTTTGCGACTCAGCCAATCAGAGGCTGTCGCAATCATGGCGTAGAAGCTGGGAATAAACAGGCTCCCCAAGGTCGCAACAGAGAACATGCCCATCGCCACTGTGGTACCAATGTGGTGGCTGCTCACGTCGCTGGCGCCGGTCGCCAAGGCCAACGGCAGGGTACCGAAGATAAACGCCAAGGAGGTCATGACAATGGGACGGAAACGCAGTTCTGCTGCGGTAATCGCCGCTTCGCGAATGGTTTTGCCCTGCTCTTTACGCTGAAGTTCGGCGAACTCTACGATCAGAATAGCGTTTTTCGCGGCAAGCCCGACTACCACCAGCATACCTATCTGCACATACACACTGGTGTCCAAACCGCGCAGTACGATGCCACCGATACCCCCCAGGAAGGCAAAGGGCGTTGCGGTTAGTACCGCCAGCGGTAACGACCAGCTTTCATACTGAGCTGCCAGAATCAGGAACACCATCAACAGCCCGAAGACGATTGCTAGCGTCGCAGCGTTACCCAGGTTGGCTTCCTGGTACGCAGTGCCGGTCCAACCCATGCCCCAGTTGGCGCCCAATGTCTCTTGAACGACCTCGTCCATGGCTTGGATGGCCTGGGCAGAGCTGTAGCCCGGGGCAGGATTACCCTGGAACTGAGCGCCCGCATAAACACCGAAGCGCGATACCACGGATGCCCCTGTTTGGCGTTCAAGCTCGACAAACTCAGAGAGCGGAATACGCTCACCATTACCGCCGCGAACATACACGCTGCTAACGTCTTCTGGCGTTTTACGGAAGTCATCTTCGTTTTGCAGATACACCTGGAAGTTACGGTTTTGGTAACTGAAGTAGTTCACAAAGCCATTACCAAAGGTGTTGGAAAGGGCCGAGTTAATATTCTCCAGCGCTACACCGTAACTGAGCGCTTTCTGCTGATCAATGTTCGCCCGGTAGGAGGGCACATTAACGTTAAACGTGGTGAACACCTGGTTCAATGCGGGGTGCTGATTAGCCTTCTGCATAATTTGCAGCGATGCCTCATATAGCTCCCGCGTTGATGCACCATCAAAAGACTGCAAGTAGCCTGTAAAGCCGCCCGTCGTCGAAAGCCCCATGATGGGCGGCACGTTAAAGGCCATCGCAGAGCCGCCATCAATACTGGCACCCAGCCCCATGATTTGACCCACCAGCTCATCGGCGGTCAGTTCACGTTCAGACCACGGGGCCATATTCACAAACATAATCCCCCGAGCTGTATTGACGGCACTGGAAAGAATATCGTAACCCGCCACGGCAGAGGAGTACTCCACCCCTGGGATCGCTTCCACTTCTGCGCTGAGTTTTTCCATATAGCGCTGAGTACGGTCAAGCGACGCTGCATCGGGTAGCGATACGCTCACCAGCACGATCCCCTGGTCGGTCTCGGGTACCAGTGTCGAAGGCGTATTGACGTATAGCCAGTAAGACCCCACCCCAGTCAACACGGTCAGTGCCAGCGCCAACAACCAAAAACGCACTAAGCCTTTTACTACCCACATGTAAGCGGCGGTAATACCCGCAAACATACGGTCAAACAGGCGCAGCGGTGTGTTCAAGGCGCGTTTAAACTTGGACTGACCGGCCCCAGCAATTTTATGTTTAATAAAAATCGCGGAAAGCGCTGGCGTAAAGGTCAATGCCATTAATGCTGAGATCGCCACAGAGATCGCTACAGTAATGGCGAACTGCTGATAAATTTGCCCGGTGAAGCCGCCCAGGAAAGCCACAGGAATAAAGACCGCGGCCATAATCAGCGAGGTGGCGATAACCGGCCCACCGACTTCTTTCATCGCCCGGATAGTGGCATCGCGAACGCTGATATCGTCTTCTTCACTCAGTACGCGCTCGACGTTCTCCACCACCAGAATGGCATCGTCGACCACTATCCCTATCGATAAGACCAGGGCAAATAGCGTCAACAGGTTGATCGAAAAGCCAAACAGGTAGAAGCCAGCAAAGGTACCCACCACCGCAACCGGCACCACCGACATCGCAATCACAGTAAAGCGCCAGTTCTGCAGGAAAATAAACAGAATAACGATAACGATCAGGAAGGCTTCGATAAAGGTGTGGAGCACCGTTTCCACAGAAGCATCGATAAACAGAGTGGTATCGTAAGGCGCAACATACTCTAGCCCTGGCGGAAAGCGACTGGCCAGATCGTCCATAGCCGCCCGCACGCCCTCAGCCGTTGCCAGCGCGTTGGCACCCGGCTGCTGGTTAATGATGATCGGCGTCATGGTAGAGCCGTTCAAACGCGCATCAACCCCGTAGAAAGAGGCCCCAAGCTCAATCCGCGCGACATCTTCCAAGCGCAATGATGAACCATCGCTATTGGTGCGCAGGTAAATATTGCGGAAGTCGTCAACGTCATTCAGACGACCGCCTGCGGTAATCGTATAAGTGTACGCACGCGGCTCACTTTGCGGCGTTGATGCCAAACTACCGGCCGGGATCTCAGTGTTTTGTACCCTAATTGCACTGGCCACTTCACTGGGTGTCAGGTCGTATTGGGCTAATTTATCCGGATCCATCCAGATACGCATGGCAAACTCGCCGCCGCCCAGCACCTCTGCATTACCCACCCCAGGCACCTGACGCAGTTCATCAAGCACGTTCAGGGTGGCGTAGTTCTGCATGTAGATGTTGTCGTAGTCGCCATCAGGTGAGGTCAACGCGATAAACATCAAAATAGAGTCAGAGCGCAGCTCAACGGTGACACCTTGTGACTGCACGGCTTCAGGTAACTGCGAAAGCGCCCCCTGAACCCGGTTGTTAACGTTGATGGTATTAATGTCACCATCGGTACCGATGTTAAACGCAACGCTCAAGCTCATGGTGCCATTATCAGCGCTGTTTGAGGTCATGTAGAGCATGTCCTCAACGCCGTTAATGGCTTCTGCAATGGGTGCCGCCACCGTTTGCGCAACGGTTTCCGCATCCGCACCAGGGAACTGCGCCTGTACTGAAACGGTAGGCGGTACCACGCTGGGGTACTGCTCAATAGGCAGAATGCGCATGGACATCACGCCCACCAGCGTCACAATAATTGCCAGTACCGTGGCAAATATCGGGCGGCTGATGAAGAAATTAGAGAAGTTCATTATTGCGCACCCTCTTCCCCTTCAGCGGGCTGGCCATCGGCGGCTCCCTCTTCCATCGCCTCGGCCGCTTCAGCTTGCTCTTGTGCCTCTTCTTGCTCAACGTCTTCAACGATCTCTTCAGCGTTGCCATCGAACGGCTGGGGATCAATCGCCATACCCGGCTCCAGACCCGCCGGATCACCTACAATCACCCGATCACCCGGCTCAAGACCCTCACGAATCAACTGCCACGGGCCAGCCACTTCGCCCAATGAAACAGTCCTTTCGCGGGCTTTATTTTCTTCATCCAGTACAAACACCTGCGGGCCCATCAAGCCTTGGGTTACCGCAATTTCAGGTACTGCCATCACATCAAAGCGCTTTAAACCTTCGATACGCACACGCACAAACTGGCCCGGCAACACGGTCGCCTCCGGGTTTTCAAACGTAGCGGATGCTTGAACAGTACTCGTGCCGCTATCGACCCGTGAACCCAGAAAGTCTAAATGCCCTTCCAGTTCAGAATCGCTACCGCCACTTACGCCCGGTATGCTCAAACGTGCGCTAATATCAGATGGGTCACTGCCCTCACTCAACTGGCGGCGCAGTTCAAATGCGTCGCGCTGAGGCAGCTGGAAGCGCACTTCTAGCGGGTCTAAGGGAGTGATAGTGGCCAGCTCCGTGCCCGACGTGACCAAATTGCCAACGTTGACTTGGCTTAAACCGATCATGCCCGAAACAGGGGCGGTCACCTGGGAATAGCCTAGGTCCAGATTAGCGCTGGTGAGTGCTGCTTCCGACTGCGCTACGCTCGCCTGGGCCACCCGCTGGTCTGCCAGTGCTTGGTCATACTGCTGACGACTCACCGAGTTCTGGCTAAGCAACTGTTCAAAACGCTGGGCATCGCGCTGGGCTCGTGAAAGCTCAGCACGGGCGCTTTGCAGATCAGCTTCACGCTGATTAACGGTTGCCTGATAAAGGTCTGGCTCAATGGTGTAGAGGCTATCGCCCTCTTCCACTAGCTGGCCGGGCTCGAAGTGACGCTCCTCCAGAAAACCGTTTACACGGGCAACCAAGGTGACTTCATCATCGCTACGGAGTAGGGAGGGGTAGGATTTATCCAGCGGTATATCCTGGCGCGCCATTTCAGTCACAGCGACTTTATGGGGCGGAGATTCTTGCTGGGCACCCTGCTGGGGCGCCTCAGCTTGCTCTTGACCACAGGCCGCGAGTGCCAGCGCGGCTACCAGCGTCACTAGACTCGCTCGCTTAGAGTGAATCATCTTCTTCATACGTTGAGTTCCCATATATCTTTTTAAAAGTCGACTGGTAGCACTGAAGAAATTACATACCCGGCTGTGGAGGTGCTCCGATGTCCATAGCCCGTTCATAGCGGTCATTGCCGCCACTTTCCGGCAAGGTAAAGTTCACTTCATCGCCAGTTAACCATGCATTAACTTCTTCAATCGCTTCTACATCCAGACGCCCTGCCTGCTGACGCAGCGAGAGTAAATTCACCACATAGTCGTAGCGAGCTTCGGCGTAGTTAGCGATAGCGTTATAGAGGTTCTGCTCAGCGTTCAATACATCGACGATGTTACGGGTACCTACCTCGTAGCCAGCGCGGGTTGCTTCTAGCGCGCTCCGGTTTGAGACGATGGCCTGCTGGCGGGCTTCAACGGTCTCCACATCGTTACTCACTTGGGTGTATAGCGAGCGAACTTGTTGGATCGACGAGCGGCGCTGAGACTCGAAGTCATACTGGCTGCTTTCCAACTGATAGGTACCCTGGCGGATACTCGCGCTAGTACGGCCACCGGTGTAGATCGGCAAATTGGCGCTTAAGCCCACTTGGCTGGAAGAGTCCTGCCCAGTAACGCCATCAATATCGTTGTCACCATATTGGTAATTGCCAAACGCTTGCAGGGTGGGTAAGCGACCCGCTCGGGCAATTTCTACGCCGCTACGTGAAACTTCAATACCTGCCTGCTGGGCCAATACTTGAGGGTTAAGTTCAAGGGCTTGCTCAACCCAGTAGTCGCGGCTGCTTGGCTCAGGAAGCGCAATGGGCATGCTGTCACCGAGTGCTTCAATGCTGGCGTAACGCTGGCCGGTTAGCTGTTCCAGTGCTTCAAAAGCCACTTGCAGGTTACTTTCTGCGGCAATGCGATCAGCCCGCGACTGGTCAAACGTCGCACGCGCTTCTTCAACTTCCGTAATCGCAATCAAACCAACTTCAAACTGCTCGCCCGCCTGCTCAAGCTGGCGGCCAATCGCCCGCTCTTGAGCAAAGCGCGCTTCTAGCACTTCGTGGGCACGCAGAATATCGAAATAGGCGCTGGCCACATCAATCAACAGCTGCTGTTCAGTCGCCGCTAACAAATAAACCTGCTGGTCGATTTGGCGCTCGGTCTGAGTGACTTCTCGGCGGGTGACTTCATCATAGAGCGCCTGGGTGGCTTCCAGAGAGAGCGATACGGTGTTGTACCGATCACCGCTAGCGCCACTAATATTACCCGCCTCGTTACCGGTGCCTGTTCCTGCTCGCGAAGATCCTTGGCTTTCGTACTGCTGATTGTGCGCCACATTACCGGTTGCATTGATTTGGGGTAGCAAGCCACTCCTTGCCACATCTCTGCCAGCTTCGACGCCCAAATACTCCGAGCGCGCCGAAGCGAGCGCAGCGTTATTGTCTAGCGCATCACGAGTAATCGTAATGAGGTCCGCCGCTTGAGCAGGCAACACAAAAGAAGCTGTGAATACCGCTAACAGTAAGGGTCGTAAAGGGGCATTGACTGCCCAGTGTGCCAGTCGCATGGGGTTGCCTCTAGGTATCAGCGTCAGGATGGCGAGCGTACTCAGTCACTCCAAGTACGGTGCCACTCAGAAAGATGAGCATTATAGTTACATTCATGTATGTATGCTAGCCTTGAACAATCTAAAAAATGTGTGTACAAACTATTGTCAAGTCGCATGCAGCTTACCTTAGTCCAAAGCATGAGGGGGTGGCGATAAATGCGACTCTCTTTTGCGAAACTCACGCCAATCGATACCCCATTTCTGCAGTCGCGAGGCCAACGTGGTGGGCTTGATGCCCAGCAGTTCAGCCGCGCCACCCGCTCCCGAGACCTTACCACCCGCCTGGGATAAAGCGGCAAGCGTGCTTTCACGCTGACGCTGACCAAGCGCATGCTCGGTAAGTAGCGTGGGGCCGCTTTGTTGATCACTAGCGTGACCGGGTGAGCGCACCGGATGGGTGCGGCCAAGCGAGCGGGGCGGCTCACCCAACAGTAAGTCATCAAACATCAATCGGCGGTCCTGCGTCACAATGACCTGGCGCTCAATAATATTCTCTAACTCGCGGATATTGCCCGGCCAGGGGTAGCGCTGCAGGATTTCCAACTGGGCCGGGGGAATGCGCACCCCAGGCTTATTAAATTTCAGGCAGGCACGCTGTAAAAAGTGGCGCGCCAGCAGCGGTACATCCTCAATTCGATGCCTCAGTGGCACTGAATCGATCGGGAAGACATTGAGCCGAAAATAGAGATCTTCGCGAAAGTGACCCGCGTCAATCATCTCGCGTAGTTCGCGATTAGTGGCGGCGATGACTCGTACATCCACCTCTCTGGTGCGGTTGTCACCCACCCGCTCGAACTGCTGATCTTGCAGCACCCGCAGCAGCTTACTTTGCAGCTCCAGAGGGATCTCACCGACCTCATCTAAAAACAGCGTACCGCCATGGGCCAGTTCAAAACGACCGGGGCGATCCTGGACAGCGCCGGTAAATGCGCCTTTCACATGGCCGAAAAACTCGCTTTCGAAAAGATCCCGCGGTATAGCCGCGCAGTTCACGCGGATCAGCGGCCTATCGCTGCGCGTGCTGCCCGCATGAATGGCGCGGGCAATCAGCTCTTTGCCGGTGCCCGACTCGCCACTAATAAGCACGTTGGCACTGGTGGGAGCGACCATTTCGATCTGTTTAATCAATTTTTCTACCGCCGGGCTATTACCGACGATATCGCGATGATTTAGCTCTGCCTTAATCTCTTCTTGCAGGTATTCGTTCTCTAGCTCCAGGCGCTGCTTGAGCGTCTCCACTTCTGCCAGCGCATCGCGTAGCTGTTGTTCGGCGCGTTTACGCTCACGAATGTCACGAAACAGCACCACCGCCCCGACCAAACGCCCCATCTCAAAAATCGGCGTGCTGGTGTACTCAACGGGGATCGCTTCGCCGTTTTTGTGCCAGAACACTTCGTTATCCACATGATGAACCTGGCCATCGCTAAAGGAGGCATGAATGGGACACTGCTGCACCGGAAAGTGGCTGCCATCGGCATGAGTGTGATGGAACATCAGGTGCGCGTCGTGGCCGACCATGTCTTCGGTACTCCAACCTAAAATGCGCTCGGCGGCAGGATTGACAAAGGTGGTTCTTCCCTCAGCATCGAGGCCATAAATACCCTCGCCCGCCGCGCTGAGAATCAGCTGGTTCTGCTTCTCAATCCGCTCGAACACCTGCTCAACCCGCTGCCAGCCGACCTCACCCTGACGGTGCTGGCGACCGAGCTCTGCTTTGGCACGCCGCTGTTCAGCCTTGTTGCGATCAATCAACGTTAATAGCAGCTGCTGAGAACCCTCTATGCACTGGGCATACACCTCGACCCGATAGGGCTGGCGTAGCATGTCCAGCATC
>AXCI01000442.1_pt1 | contig 27131 bp, 39 predicted proteins | sample 182571 | NCBI WGS metagenome assembly AXCI01 (sample SAMN02359225, study PRJNA218796) | groundwater metagenome | isolation source: Mt. Simon Sandstone pore water sample D5872 at 1.8km depth, Illinois-Basin... | place: USA: Decatur, Illinois | collected 2009-05 | reverse complement strand
CGCGCCTTCGCCGCATGGTTTAAAGGCCTTGAGGACATGGACGCCGCGATTGAGGCGCTGATCCCCGACGAGTGGCTGCGCCGTGAATTTGAGAAGCAGCTTACTGACGAAGAGAAAGCCAAAATCGAATCCCTGGGCGGCCTCGAAGAACTCATCGAGACGTTTAAAAAACGCCTGGAGGAGCAAAAAGAGCGCCACGCTGGCGGCAATAAGTGGATTGGCACCGGTGGCACTAGCCCGTTTGGCGCTTACGGCTACAACCCGGAAGGCATTCGTATTGGCCAGGATGGCTCCCGCCACCGCCGCGCTACCAAGGTGTGGGACGAGCGGCGCTTCCAAGACTATGACGACTCTTTAGAGTTAGGTACCCGCAATATCAAAATGGCGCTGCGTCGGTTGCGCAAGTTTGCTCGCCAAGGGGCGCTGGAAGAGTTTGACGTTGATAGCACTATCCGAGAAACGGCCCGAGACGCAGGGCTACTGAACGTACAGATGCGCCCAGAGCGTCATAACACCGTAAAAGTGCTGCTGTTTCTAGATGTGGGCGGCTCAATGGATGACCATATTCGCGTTTGCGAAGAGCTCTTTTCAGCGGCTCGCTCGGAATTTAAGCACCTTGAGCACTTCTACTTTCATAACTGCCTGTATGAAGGTGTTTGGCGTAATAACCAACGTCGTGGCAATGAACGCATTCCGACGATGGATGTGCTGCATACTTACGGCGCGGACTACCAAGTCGTCATTGTCGGCGATGCTGCCATGTCACCTTATGAAGTGTCTCACCCTGGAGGCAGCGTAGAGCATTTCAATGACGAACCGGGCGGCGTTTGGCTAAAGCGTCTATGCGATACGTTTCCGCGTTTGGCATGGCTTAACCCTTTACCGCCCCGCGCCTGGGAGTACACCTACTCGACCAAGCTCATTCGTGAAATTATCGAAGACCGCATGTATCCCATGACGCTTGAAGGGTTAGAAACCGCCATGCGGGAATTGGCGAAGAAGTAATGGCCTAAATCGTAATGACTTAAATCAACGCATCCGTGTCAGTACATTGTGATGGGTCAGCTTGCGATGCAGGAAAGCCATCACGATGTGCCCTACGACGAGTGCAAGCAACGTCCAGCCTAGCTCACCGTGTAGCAGCCCGCCGAGATCCGTCATCCAGGTGATTTCTTCGCCCTCAAAGCCAGCCATCAGCGTAATACCAAAGACCTCGAGCGAGCGCCCAGAGCCAAACTGGCGAATAAGTGCAATGGTTGGCACGGCGATCATTAGCCCATAGAGGGCAATATGCCCAAGTTTGGCCATTACGCTGACTGATGGTGGGCGGCGAGACGCATTCGCCAACGCCCAGAGCGCCCGCAGTACTACCAGAGAAAGTAACGATACTCCCACGTTGTAGTGTGTGCCCCAGAAGAACTCCTCAAAGGGGGGTATCGGGAAATAGCCAGTGCGCCGTGGCGCTGGTAAATTGCCACGCAAACAGCAGCGCCATCCCCCAGTGAAAAAAATCGGCTGACTGCTCCATAACGAACTTTTGTATCCATAACCAATATCGACATACGCTTTTCCTTAACAGTATTAACAAGTAGCTAAACTATATTACCCAGCCAAACCGGCAACACCATGACAACAAGGTGCAAAACGGTTGCCAAAAATGGAACACGACGTTTTCAAATCGCCATTAAAGAACGTGCGGGAAATCATTCAAGCCTTTCAAGAATGCCAGTTTTGCTTCTTCAAAAGCTTTTGGATCATGCTTGAACCGACGCAGTATAAGAGCTTCATCCAAGCTCAAGGTGGGAGCCAGTTCGCCAACACTTTTGGCGGGATGGCGGGCTCCCAAGCCTATTCTCTTGCCACCTACGCCACCAAACCACCGCTTAATGCCACTTTGCTGGTAAAACGCTTCTTTCTCCGCATTATCCACCTCGACACGAAGCGGTGCTTTCAAGGTCAGCTCACGAATCAAGCGCTGCTGAGCATCTGGCTGATCAAACGCGCAGGCGTGAGTTACCGTCATGCCCTCGCCCTCTTCGTCTAGCACCAGCAGCGCCAGCGCTAGCGGCTTACCATTGCCATCAACGGCCGCAAACAGACGCGCCGCTTCTTGTGGAAAAAAACACTGCAGGTACCGGTAAATACGACCAACGGCGTCAGACCGGCGTCTTGTCCGTAAACCTCAGCGCATAATCGCGCCAGACAGGCGTTGCGCTGGGCCTCTGCGTTAACGTGTACGACTTTCATTTGAATCATCCTCGCCGACTGAAAAGCCGCAAGCCTAGAACAAACATCACCTTTTTTGACAGCATGATGTGCTACGCACTACATCCATTCATTTTTGCTGATACTGAACACTACTGTTCATACCCTGTCGAAAGGGAACGTAAGCGTGAACATCACTTAGAAGGAGCTAATATGCCCACCTTTATGAATGACCCTACCATGCCCACACCAAGCTTCCCTGGTAGCCACATGGTAGTTGATGATCACTATGTCTTTATCTCTGGCTTGACTGTTGCTGACCTGTCTAACGGCCATGCCGTTCAAGGTGATGTTAAAGAAGAGACCCGTCTTGTGATGCGTGCACTGTTGCGCATGCTCGAAATGGAAGGTGGCAGTCTTGCCGATGTGGTGCGCGTGGATATTCACCTCACTGACCTACATGCCATCCAAGACATGGACAGTGTTTATGCGGAGTACTTTGAACCTGGCCGCTACCCAGCCCGTACGTGCACCGAGTCGCCGAATATTTGTGGTGGTAGCAGTATCGAAATCACCTTGATGGCCAAGCGCCAGATTCAATCAGCGCAATAATGGGTTCAATATCAACATGGGCTTCCAGCATATCGGCTAAGCGGTCAAGTTCACGTTCTCGGTGAGTTTGGTAATCGATCTGCTCTCCGTTAGCGAGGCCCAACTGCTTAAGTAGTGCGTGACAAGCCTCCGGGTGATCAAACAAGCCATGTAGATACGTGCCGATGATTTGACCATCCTTACTGACTGAGCCCTCAGGCAGACCATCAAGATCAAATAGCGGCGAATTTAGGGCCTGCCCTTCACTCACGCCGTTATGAATTTCATAACCGGTCACTGTTGAGCCTTCAGCCACGGTCACGCCGCTTACGTTTCGTAGCTGTTTACCCGCCACCATTCTCGTCGTGAGTGAGAGTAACCCCCAGCCCCGCTACTTTACCTGGCTCTCCCTCCAAACCTTCGGGGTCTTCCACCCACTCGCCCAGCATTTGGAAACCACCACAAATACCCAGCACTTTGCCGCCGTAGCGCAGATGACGTTGAATGGCTTTATCCCAGCCCTGGCGTTTTAACCACTCAAGATCGCTAGACGTGCTTTTACTGCCAGGCAGAATGATGACATCGACGGCGGGAATCGGCTGGTCGGGCCCAATAAAGGTTAAAGCAACCTGGGGATGCAAACGCAGGGGGTCAAAGTCAGTGTGATTACTGATACGTGGCAGCGCGGGCACGATCACATTGAGCACCTGGCTTTGCTTTTCTACTTGAATAGCGCCAATGCTATCTTCCGAATCGAGTACGAGTCCTTTCAGATAAGGCAGCGTGCCCAACACCGGTTTACCGGTGCGTGCTTCCAACCACTCAAGCCCCGGCTCTAGCAACGCAATATCGCCCCGAAAACGGTTGATGATAAAGCCTTTGGTACGGGCCTGCTCACTCTCGCTAAGTAGCGCCAGCGTACCGACCAATTGGGCAAATACACCGCCCCGGTCAATGTCGCCTACTAACAACACCGGGCAGTCGGCGGCCTCGGCAAAGCCCATATTGGCAATATCGCCTTTGCGCAGGTTGATTTCCGCCGGGCTGCCTGCCCCTTCGGCAATAATCACATCAAACCGCTGCTCTAACGCTTGCCACGCTGCCATCACGCTATCTTGGGCAGTGCGTTTGAAGGCGTGGTAATCCAACGCGTCCATATGGCCATACACCTTCCCGCGCAGAATCACCTGGGCACCCCGGTCGGTTTCCGGCTTTAGCAGTACCGGGTTCATATCGCTATGGGGAATGACGCCCGCCGCCTGGGCTTGCAGCGCGGTGGAGCGGCCAATCTCGCCGCCATCCACAGTGACTGCGCTATTTAATGCCATGTTCTGAGGTTTAAAGGGTGCCACTGAGACGCCACGTCTTGCTAACACGCGGCATAGCGCAGCCACTACGGTACTTTTACCAGCATCCGAAGTGGTGCCTTGAATCATCAGTGTGGCCATAAAAAAGTCTCACCCTTGGGAACAAGAGCGAGACTTTAGCGACCTACGAGAATCAGCGCAATGTGATCAAGTGCATCAAGTAGCGCCTCGCTATGTCCCTTACCTCCTTCGTGACATCCACTTCTAAAACCTACTTAAAAAATACTTTTTAACGCCATCAATTTGTCACACGCCAACTTTAGTCTTATCTCAAACAAATGAGATCGATCTCATTCTTTCATCTAAGAGTTTAGATATGTCCGACTTACTCAGTGTGGCAAAGCTAGCCGGCGTTTCTCGAGCTACTGCTGCGCGGGCCTTTTCAAGCCCCGATCTAGTTCGCCCAGCGACCCGAGAGAAAATTTTTAACGCTGCTCAACAGTTGTCATTCAGGCCCAACAAAGTCGCCCAACAGTTGCGCTCGCAAGCAACGCAGATGATTGGTGTGATGGTGCCCAGTCTCGATAACCCGGTATTTGCCGAGCAGCTACAGGCCATGGAAGTGGCAGCACGCGCCAGCAGCTACTCATTGTTAGTCACGACTAGCGAGTACTCCCCCAGCCGCGAAGAAGAGATCGTCGAAGAGATGCTGCGACAGCGCGTCGACGGTTTGGTACTGACTGTTGCAGACGCTGGAAATAGCGCGGTGCTAGAAAAGCTAAGGCTTGAAAACACGCCCTGCTTGCTGGTTTACAACCCGCCAGGCAATAGCGGCTACGCCTCAATCGGCGTAGATAACAACGCCGCAGGTGCTGATGCCACTCGGCATTTGCTCACCCTAGGGCACGAACGAATCGGCATGGTCGCCGGCCCTCTACTGCAGTCAGACCGAGCTCAACAGCGTTATGAAGGTTACCGGCATGCTATGCGCGACGCAGGCTTCAAGCCTCGCCCGGTGGTTGAAATGAACCGCCATACCCAAGCAGACCTGGCAAGCCTAACACCTGAATTAAACGGGCCTGATTTTCTCACAGCCGTAATTTGTACCAATGACCTGCTCGCCATCAGCCTGATGGGTGAACTGCAACGAGCGGGGTTTAGTGTCCCCGGAGACCTTTCCGTAATGGGCTTTGACGGCATTGCTCTTGGCAAGCATCTCTACCCGTCGCTATGCACCATTGAGCAACCCCGTGCCGAGATCGGGCGTACCGCGGTACAAACCTTGTTAGCCATGATTCGGGGAGAAAGCTGCACACCCGCTCCCCTGCCCCACGCATTGCGTCAGGGCGAAAGTGTCGGAATCCCGACATTCCGTAAGTCCATGTTAGGCACTTCATAGAGGAGTACGTCATGAATCTCAAGCGTCTTTATCAAGCGGTATTGGCCACGGCGGTGATTAGCGCGTCGGGAAGCGCTTTTGCGCAATCAAGCGACAACGCCATTTGCTACAACTGCCCACCGGAATGGGCCGACTGGGGCACACAGCTGCGATTGATTGAACAGGAAACCGGCATTCGCGTGCCCCAAGACAATAAGAACTCCGGCCAGTCTTTAGCTCAGCTGGTGGCCGAAGCAGGCAGTCCGGTGGCGGATGTTGTTTATTACGGTGTGACCTTCGGCATTCAGGCCATGGAAGAGGACGTTGTGGCGCCTTACCAACCCCAACACTGGTATGAGATTCCTGAAGGCCTGAAAGACCCCGAAGGTAACTGGTTCGCTATTCATTCTGGCACGCTCGGTTTTATGGTTAACGTCGATGCCTTGGACGGTGCGCCGGTGCCCACCTCTTGGGAAGACTTACTGAAACCTGAGTACCAAGGTATGGTGGGTTATCTTGACCCAGCCAGCGCCTTTGTGGGCTACGTCGGTGCTGTCGCCGTAAACTTAGCGATGGGTGGCGATCTTAACGACTTCACCCCAGCCATCGACTACTTCAATGCGCTAGCCGAGAACGACCCCATCGTTCCTAAGCAAACCAGCTACGCGCGAGTGCTTTCTGGCGAGATCCCCATCCTGCTTGATTACGACTTCAACGCTTACCGCGCCCGCCATAGCGATGGCGCCAATGTTGAATTCGTGATTCCTGAAGAGGGTAGCGTGGTCGTGCCTTATGTGATGAGCCTAGTAAAAGATGGCCCGAACCCCGAGAACGGCCAGCAGGTGCTCGATTTTGTTTTATCTGACCAAGGCCAAGCGGTATGGGCAGACGCCTATTTACGCCCCGTGCGCGAAAGCGCCATCTCTGCAGAAGCACGCAAAGTCTTCCTGCCTGATAGTGATTATGCCCGTGCAGAAGCCGTCGATTACTCCGCCATGGCGGCTGCCCAACGCAGCTTCTCTGAGCGGTATTTGTCGGAGGTGCGTTAATCATGACCGCGGCATCCAAGCAGCCCTCCGGGGCTGCTTCTTACTTTAGACGCCAGTCAGCTAGCGTAGGCCCAGCGAGGCGTCAAAGACTGATCGCTTTGTTAGCGCTGATGCCTGCGCTGGTCATCTTCTGCGCCTTCTGGTTGCTGCCTTTTTCACGCTTGATAGTCATGGGTGCCGAGGCTGACCGAAGTAGTGGCATCAGCGCCTATCTCACCATTCTCACTCATCGTCAGTACTTGCTCAGCCTCGTGACCACCGTAGGCATCTCGCTCGTTGTGTCGATCACGGCGGTGGCCATAGCGGGCTTCGCTGGGTTCTTCCTCGCTCGCCACCGTTTTTTCGGTAAGGCGGCCTTGGTGGCGATCCTCACTTTTCCACTGGCCTTTCCAGGCGTAGTGGTGGGATTTCTGGTGATTATGCTAGGTGGTCGCCAAGGAGCGCTGGCGCAGACCAGCCTGTGGCTATTTGGCGAGCGCTGGATGTTCGCTTACTCGCTGGCCGGGCTATTTATTGGCTATCTGTACTTTTCGATTCCTCGCGTGATCACCACCGTCATGGCCGCCTGCGACAATTTGGATCAAAGCCTTGAGGAAGCCGCCCGCTCACTAGGGGCAAACACATGGCAAGTCACTAAAGACGTTATCGTGCCTGGCATTGCGCCCGCCCTGCTCTCTACCGGCGCCATCTGCTTTGCGACCAGCATGGGCGCGTTTGGTACGGCGTTTACCCTGGGGACGCGATTAAGCATTTTACCGCTCAATATCTATGGTGAATTCACCAACTACGCCAACTTCGCCATGGCTGCCGCGCTTTCGGTGGTATTGGGCGTGATCACCTGGATGGCATTGAGCCTTGCCCGCAGGCTGGCAGGCGGCAATTTGGGAGCTTCAGTATGAAATCGCACCTACGCTTCACACTACAACTGAGTTTCACCCTGCTGGTGTGCTTATTTATGATCGTGCCCGTGGCCATGTCGGTGATGGCTGGGCTGACCGAAAACTACTTTGTCGGCCTTGAGAGCGGCCTGACCCTGCGCTGGGTGAATGAGGTGTGGCAGCTCTACGCCGATACGATCTGGCTGTCGATTAAACTGGCGATTGCCTGCCTATTGATCACTATTTTGATTGGCGTGCCGGCGGCCTACGGCCTGCTGCGCAGCCGCCGCCGCTGGGCCAACGCAATTGAAGAACTCCTGCTGCTACCGGTTGCCGTGCCGGGGCTGGCCACCGCGCTTGCCTTGTTACTAGCCTACGGCAGTTATCGTGAGTTTCGCGGTAGCTGGCTGTTCATTCTTGTTGGCCATGTGCTGTTTACCCTGCCCTTTATGGTGCGCGCGGTGCTCTCCGTGATGCAAACCGCCAAACTTCCCCAACTGGAAGAAGCCGCTGCCAGCTTAGGTGCCAGTTTCAGGCAACGCTTTTTCGGAGTGGTCATCCCCAACAGTATGAGCGGCATTCTGGCGGGCGCATTAATGGTGGTCACCCTATCCATTGGTGAGTTCAACATTACCTGGATGCTGCACACCCCCTTGACCAAGACACTCCCGGTCGGCTTGGCCGATAGCTACGCCTCCATGCGCCTCGAAGTTGGCTCGGCTTACACGCTGATATTTCTGGTGATGGTGGTGCCCTTGCTGGTGGCGATTCAATGGGCAGGCCGACTAACCGATCAGCGCCGCTAAGTTTTATTATTTGAGAATCCGTTATGAGTTCATCTGTCAGCATTACCCTAAACCAATGCAGCCGCACCTTCGCTGGGGGCAATATGGCGCTACAGCCGCTTGATCTGCAGGTAAATGCAGGCGAAACGCTAGTGCTGCTTGGGCCTTCCGGCTGCGGCAAAACCACCACCCTGCGTATTATTAGCGGGCTGGAAAGCCCCGACAAAAGCGGTCAAGTGCTGTTTGGAGAGCGCGATGTCACCGCCCTACCGATCGAGAAGCGCGATGTGGGGATGGTGTTTCAAAATTACGCGCTCTTTCCCAATATGAGCGTTGCCGACAATATTGCCTACGGCTTGAAAATACAGCGTTTGCCACGTAGCGAGATCGCCCATCGGCTTGACGAAGTCATGCGCATGGTCGACTTGCAAGGCTTTGGAGGGCGGCGTATTGATGCCCTCTCCGGCGGGCAAAAGCAGCGTGTAGCCCTCGCTCGTGCCATTGCCGTGCGCCCCAAGGTGCTGCTGTTTGATGAGCCCTTAGCCGCCTTGGATGCCAAACTGCGTGATCGGCTGAGAATTGAAATTGGCCAGTTGCTTCGCGAGCTAGGCACAACCGCAGTGTATGTTACCCATGATCAAGACGAGGCGATGGCCTTGGGTGACCGTATCGCGGTGATGCAAGCCGGACGCATTGCCCAGTTGGGCACGCCTCAAGAGATTTACCATCACCCGGCCAACGCCTTTGTAGCGGACTTTATTGGTGCGGTTAACTGCCTGGAAGTCATCGGCACGCGAGCCGACGGAGGGTTAATAGTGTCTGGGGGTGAACTTGTCGCTACCCACTTGCAGGGCGTCTCAAGCGTTTACTGTCGGCCTGAAGATATCCAGATCGTACCGCTCAGCCAAGCCGATATAAAAGGCAAGGTGGTACAGAGCATATTCCTTGGACAGACCCAGCGGCTGCTGGTCGATACGGGCGGCGCCTCAGCATTGCAAATAGAAGCACCCTCTCGGCAGCGCTGGCCAAACGGTACAGGCATAGGCTTGACCCTCACTCCAAGTGTACTTTTCCACCCAGATAAACCTACTGTGACTGGTAACGCCAAGGAGCAGGCCAATGGCTGATCAAGCTTTGAATTCTTGTAGCTGCCTTATCGCCCAGATTAGCGATCCGCATATCAAGGCAGGCGGTAAACTCTCCTATCGCCAAGTGGATACCGCCAATGCGCTGCGCCAAGCAGTTAATACGCTCAATCATTTAGCTCCACGCCCCGACCTAGTATTGATCAGCGGTGACTTAGTCGATTTTGGTCTTCCTGAAGAGTACGCCACCTTCAAGCAAATCCTGGCTGAGCTAACGCTGCCCGTTTACTTAATCCCTGGCAATCACGATGAACGACAGCACCTACGAGCTGCATTTCCTGAACATCGCTACCTGTTTCAGCACCACCACTATTTGCAGTGGGTCGTGGATGACTACCCAGTGCGCTTAATAGGGCTAGACTCATCGGTGCCAGGTAAGCCCCACGGCGAGTTAAGCGATGAAAGCCTAGCTTGGCTAGACACCACCCTTGCAGAAAAGCCTGTAAAACCTACTTTGGTTATGGTGCATCATCACCCTTTTGTGAGCGGTATCGACCATATGGATCGCCAGCCCCTAAAGCAGTCAACCGCTTTAGCCGAGGTAATAGGCCAGCATTCACAAGTTGAACGTGTGCTCTGTGGGCATCTTCACCGAAGTGTTCAAGCCCGTTTCGGGAACACGCTGGCCATTAGCTGCCCGGGTGTTTCCCATCAGGTGAGCCTGGATCTTAATCCAGATGGCCCTTCCCGCTTTCTGCTAGAGCCGCCCGGTTACCTTCTGCATCAGTGGTCAGCAGCGAATGGCATGATCACCCACCAAGGGTTTATCGAGCACTACCCAGGCCCTTTCCCTTTTTATGACGCTAACGGGTTAATTGATTAAGACGTGGCCATGGGGGAAAGCGCTGAATTGCTCACGGCTAGTTCCCAGGCTTGGACTATCTGCTTTTTCTCTAATCCCCACCGATAACCACCGAGTGCGCCACTCTGTTGAATCACCCGGTGGCAGGGAATCCATAGCGCGATGGGGTTAGCTCCCACGGCATTCCCCACCGCGCGGGATGATTTAGGTGTACCCAACGACTGAGCAATATGCGAGTAGCTGGCCAGTTGGCCTTCAGGAATCGTCAGCAGCGCTCTCCAGACCGCAATTTGGAAGTTGGTTCCCGTCACGTGCAGCGACAGTGCGGCCGCTCCCTCTTTGGGCTTAACAAATAACGCCTCGACCGCGTAGAGAGTAGCCTCTGGATTGTGCCGCAACGTGCTAAGCGGCCACTCTTTGGCAAGCCGTTCCCGCAATGCTTCTGCACTGGTGGCATCAACAAACCCCATTCGACAAATACCGCGGGGCGTTACGGCCACAAACATACGGCCAAGCGGCGTTTCATGCACACCGTAGACAATCTCCACCCCATCACCCTGACGCTTAAACTCACCGGGCGTAACCGCCTCTAGTTGCACAAAGTGATCGTATAATCTGGAACCACCGCTAAGCCCCAGTGAGTGGGCAATATCCAGCAGCGAGGCGGAAGTCTTCATTAGCTGCTTACCCCGCTCTAATGTCAGCGCCTGCAAAAAGCGCTTGGGGCTAATCCCCACATAACGACAAAATATCCGCTGGAAGTGAAAGGCGCTTAAATGAACGTGAGCAGCCACCATTTCCAAATTAGGCTGCGCTGCCGCATGTCCCACCATAAAGGCCATCGCTTTCTCGATACGCTCATAATCGTTCATTCTTGAGTTTCTCTCGCTGGCGTATAATGGAGTTCTTAACTGCGTTACCCAACATCCTAAACGGCCAAATGCCCTTTGCCGACCCGAATCTTGCTCATTGATTAGTTAACAGGCTCAGGCTGTTTTAGCGTCACCATTTTGATGATGCAAAAAGACAATACCCCCATTTTCCGCTAGGGTAAGGCCCCGCCTCCATTGACGGTATTCAACAAGCCCATGCAAGACTTAATCAACGACATTGCGACCGCCATGGCGAAAGCTGAGGAGCGTGGCAAGGTCGCCAACTATATTCCCGAACTTAGCCATGTTGACCCACAGCAGTTCGCCATTTCGCTGGCGACGGTAGATGGCAAGGTATATTCGGCGGGCTGCGCGACCACTCCCTTTTCAATCCAAAGTATTTCGAAAGTCTTTACGCTGACCATCGCACTAGGCCAGATGGGCGATTCGCTATGGACAAAAGTGGGACGCGAACCGTCAGGAGACCCCTTTAACTCCATCGTGCAGCTTGAACACGAAAGCGGTAAACCGCGTAATCCCTTTATCAATGCGGGGGCTATTGCGGTAGTAGATGCAATCATGATGGGTCACGAGCCCAAGGAAACACTGGGCGAGATCCTTAGCTTTGTGCGCTATATAGCCGATGACGACACTATTTGCTTTGACCATGCGGTTGCCGCCTCTGAGATGGCGCACCGCGACCGCAATGCCTCATTGGCGCACTTCATGAAGGCCTTTGGTCACCTTCGCCATGATGTCGACAAGGTACTGGGCACCTATTTCCATCAATGCGCCATCGCGATGAGCTGTGAACAGCTCGCTCACGCTGGCTTGTTCCTAGCCTCAGATGGCGTCAACAAACCCAGCGGCATCCGTGTCGTTGCTCCTCAGCGCGCAAGGCGCATCGACTCACTCATGATGATGTGTGGGCACTACGACGCCTCGGGTGAATTCGCCTTCCGAGTTGGCCTCCCGGGTAAAAGCGGCGTGGGTGGCGGCATCCTGGCGATTGCGCCAGGCCACGGCTCTATCGCCGTCTGGTCGCCGGGGTTAGATAGCTATGGCAACAGCCTGCTAGGCACACAAGCGCTCGAAATGTTTGTTCAGCGTACCGGCTGGTCAGTGTTTGGGCATTAAAGTACGCACCTTCGTCTGCTTTTCCTACGCTAGACAATAGTAAGTCACTCCCACAGTATAGGCAGCCGCCCGAATACGGATATTTTGCAACGCCATAGCAAGTCAGGAGGACACCATGGCCAATAGTATGAAAAATCCCGATCACCGTGATGCGATTACCCTTTTCGCTCGCATGGGCTACGCATCCCGCGGCATCGTTTATGTGTTAGTGGGTGGTCTGGCCGCGCTGGCAGTCTTTGGTCAAGGTGGCCAAACAGAAGGTAGCCGCGGTGCATTAGAAAGAGTCCTCACTGCCCCCTTTGGCAAAGTCTTATTGGGCATTATTGCTGTGGGTTTGGTGGGTTACGCTATGTGGCGCACCATTCAAGCGGTCAAAGATGCCGACCACCACGGCACGGATGCCAAAGGCATCGCCATTCGCACAGGCTTAATGGTGAGTGCCGTTACGCATATTCTATTGGCCTTTTTTGCCGCAAGCCTTATCTTCCAATTTGGCGGTTCGTCTGGCGATTCAGGCGGTGGGTCACAGGGCATGGCTAGCTGGCTGATGCAGCAGCCGTTCGGTCGCTGGCTTGTAGCTGCCGTCGGTATTGCCATGATAGGCGCTGGTATCGCCCATGCGATTAAAGGCTACAAAGCCAAATTCGACAAGCATTTCGCGATGCCTCCCAAAACCCAGCAATGGGCCTACCCTGTCTGCCGTTTTGGTTTAGTGGTTCGAGGGATTGTGTTTGTGATTGTGGGTAGCTTCTTTATTATTGCCGCTTATCAGTTCAACCCTGATCAGGCAGGCGGCACGGCTCAAGTATTTAGCACACTGCGTAGCCAGGCATTCGGTCAATGGTTGCTGGCAATTGTGGCTGTTGGCCTTTTCGCGTTTGGCTTATACAGCATATTAGCGGCTATCTATCGCCGTATTAATCCCGATATGTAGCGACCCATAATGACCATCACATCAAAACGGACTAAACAGTGGTTCGAGCGCATTAATGGCTCGAAGAATATGCTGTGGTTACTCGGCACCCTCTCCTTTTTGGAAACCATCATTCTGCCAATTCCCATTGAGTTGGTGCTGATACCGCTGATGGCCGCCAATAAGCAGCGCATCTGGCTACTTGCAACGGTGACCACTGCTGGGTGCTTGGTTGCATCGCTGGTCGGCTACAGTGTTGGACTGGTGCTCTATCAGTCGGTGGGTACGTGGTTTATTGAATTTATGGGCATGGAACAGAGCTATCAGTCGTTTCAAACCTTCTTCGATCAGTATGGGTTTGCCGCGATTTTAGCCATTGGCATTCTGCCCATCCCCTTTCAGGTCGCGATGATTACTGCAGGCCTTTCTGGCTATCCGATTCTGCTTTTCGCGCTGGCAGCGTTAATTGCCCGGGGCCTGCGTTACTTTGGGCTGGCCTGGCTGGTTCACTGCTTTGGCCATCGTGTATTGGTGCTATGGAAACGACACGCTCTGGTAACCAGTCTGATTGCTGGTGTGATTATACTGGTGGTGGCGCTGGGAATGCAGGCCCTGGCGGGGTTGATTGTGTAGCGTCGAAAGTCAGTGGTCAGCACTTAAAAAGAAATCCTTCTTTTATGCTGCGACTACTGAATGTAATAACCGCTGACCTTCCATGCATCACCTTCCAAATGCGGGGTAATCGTTTCAACCCCCCTCGCTTTGTTCTCAAACTGGGTCTGGAAGGTAAACACCATATAGTCGCCTGAGGGAGCGCCAGGCATTGAGGTATCACGGATAACCCCCACTCGCCGACGCGACTGAACAGCACCTAGATCACGACGCGCGGCGCCGATTGTGCGCTTTAGCATGTCTGGGGAAAGCGGTCTTTTGAGCAGCGAAGAAGAGGATTCCCAGGCTTGCTCATACTGGCCGCTATCGATGGCTTCTAGCCATGCCATCGCCGCCGCCTCGGCCGCCTTTGTATTTGAATGGGCCTGCGTGGTGAGTAGTAAAAGGCAGGCGGCAACGATCAAGGTCACGGATTTCGACATGGCAGACTCTTCGGCGGTATGAGGCATGGGTGCGTCTTAAGTAATTATCGGAAGATTGCGTAATTTCTTTAGTCGTAATACTGCGTTTAAGTAAAATAGAGGCTTATTTCGGGCCTTAATGAAGGAAACACTTTCCCAGGTCGTTTTGCTCTCCGCATGTTGACCACTCTCTCGCCGCAATCCCCGAACGACAATCAACAGAAGCGAAGTGTCATCGGCTCGCGGCACCTGCTTCTCAAACCCTACCCGCTCGTTTACTATGCGCCACCCTCTTATTTCCGTGCTCACCATTAGGCCACTATGTCCGTCAACGCACTCTACACCGACCTTTCTGGCTACTACGATTTGATGTGCGTGGATATCGACTACCAAGCTCAACGCGATGCCATTCATAGGCTGCATCAGATCTTCGGTAACGACGGAACGACCCACCTCGATTTAGCCTGTGGCACTGGCCCCCACGTGCGCCATTTCATTGATTTTGGCTACCTAAGCAGTGGGCTTGATATCAATCAACCCATGCTGGATATTGCCGCTTCACGTTGTCCAGAAGCCCAATTCTCACTACAAGACATGAGTGATTTTGAGATTAACGTTCCTCAAGATTTAATTACGTGTTTTTATACTCGATTCACTACAACGACGGGATTGAGAAGCTAGATGCGTGCATCTCCAGCGCGCACCGCTCGCTCAAGTCTGGCGGTATTTTCTGTTTTAACGCGGTCGATAAAGACAAAATCGATAACGGTTTATCGGTTAAACACAGCGCCAAGCAAGCAGACGATATATTCACGTTCCGCTCGGGCTGGCACTACAGTGGGCAGGGTGAAAAACAGTCGCTTAGGCTAAGCATTGAGAAGACCAACGCAGAAGAGACGCAGGTTTGGAACGACGAGCACCCCATGGTGGCCGTTAGCTTTGCGGAGTTAATCGCTCTCTTAGCGCCTTACTTCGAGGTGCATGTGTTTGAGCACGACTATGAAAAAATCATTCCCTGGGATAATGCGTCTGGAAATGCGATTTTTGTCTGTGTGAAGGCTTAGTCGTCTTCGACTAAAAAGGCAATTCATTCCTCAGCGCAGAATCTGCCAACTGCGCTAATGATATGGTTCCGCAACAGTCCATAGACAGGCTTGATGACCTTGTACTCAAGTGTGCTTTACTGCATGATTTTGACATAGCCGTTTCACAAGGTTGGGTGAATAAATGAATACAGCGCAACTTGAAACCATCACGAACGAAGCAATGACCCTACCGGAGAAAGAGCGGGCTAAACTCGCCCATGATTTGGTAGCAAGCTTAGACGGTATGACTGAAACCAGTGTAACGGAAGCTTGGGACGCGGAGATATGTCGTAGAATCAATGAGCTTGAATCAGGCAAAACCGAATCGTTAGAAGTAAGCGAAGCCATTGAGCGCGCCAGAGCTCGTTTAAGGAACTGATTTTTGATAGTAAAGGTTAGTCCAGAGGCTGCAGAAGAACTGATAGAAGCAGCAGCTTGGTATGAACTCGAATCACCGGGGCTTGGTGAACAGCTTATTGATACCTTTGAACAAGCTACCACAAAGCTAAGCGTACCAAATCCACCACTGGTTCCTGTAATAGGCGAAGCACGCAAACTTGGCGCAAAGCGCTTGATCCTTCAACAATTCCCGTTTTCCCTTGTGACTGTTTCCAATAACCAAACAATTACCATTGTTGCTTTCGCCCATCATTCGAGAAAGCCGGGTTACTGGCATAATCGGGTTAGCTTATAATGTCATTCTTCGCGCAATAGTCGCTTTCATCACAAGAGTATTAAGTGCATTCCAAAGTAGTGACGTTAACCAGAAGAGTTATCGCACACAACACCTAATGGAAAAGTCTCAACGAAGCTGAGGCTTGGCACGTAAACTCTGCTTTTTCGCCGTTTTTTTTGCCTTGACTGACCTTCGATCGCTTACTTTTCGTACATAGCCTAGGGCTTTTACATATCCCCGGAAAAACTCTCAACCCATATCAGGCATTTACCACCAATCTTGGCCAGGCTTGTAGCCATCGCTTAGTGCTTATTCGGGCTTCAAAATCCGTTCGCTTTGGTCGTTTGGGATTTAATGTAATGGTGTAGCCAAACAGTTGCTTAACGCCAAAGGGAGCCACAAGGATAACGCCTCCCTCATCATCCAAAGCAGCGCCTACAGCAGTTTCTACTTCTACCCAGAAACTCATGGCATCTTCAGTGGACGTATACGGACAGTCATTATTTCTCTCGTGCATTCTTGCTTGGTTTTTTACCGACCAGGGAAACGTTGAAACATCCCTTAACCCTTGCTCGATCTCATGATCGCGAGAATCACTTACATAGTCCGAGTCGAAGTAAATTAAATCAATGTCGTTTAACTGCGTACTCGCTGAAAAATCATGCAGCTTGTCCCACACCAAATTTCTAACGAAGCCAGCAGCAAGACACCAACCCGGCAGCTTCTGCGCAGCCGCTATTGTCAGCGCCTCCATACGGGCCGGATCGCTCATCAGCCATTTTTTTGACCAGCGCTTCATGCTCCATCTCAATACCTTACCAATGCACCTATTTTGAGTTGTTAGGCGGTGGAGAACCAACCAACGTTGGACACGTTATAGCTCGCCCTTCTGCTAAAGATCAGATTCATGATTGATACCGTTGCTAACCGGTACACCATCCAAATCACAGGGGTTAACGCCTTCCAGGCACCCGACATTGAATCCATACACATTGGGGTTCGAGCGCGTTTGGTGGTGGGTGTAGATGCCGCAATTTGAACAGAAGTAATGCTTTGCGACACCTGAATTGAATTGATATAGCTTTAGATGCTCAGCGCCGCGAAGAATGTGAAGACCGCTCAATGGTACATAGGCCATGACAGCACCTTTGCGCCTACACATAGAGCAGTTACACCTTTTCGGGTCAACAAGACCATCAGGCAGATCGAGTTCGAGCTCCACCATACCGCAGTGGCATGTAGCCCTGTGCTTAGGTTGAATGTTAACTCCGCCAATTTGCTTGCCCACTGGAAAGGCTCCCGTATGGCTTAGCTAGTGACATCAAAGTATTTTTGCGAAGGCTGGCTAAGCGCAAAAGTACCCTGCGACTTGCTTTTATTAACCCCTGAACTCGTAATTAAAGGTTTGAGTTCTTCAAACACTTGTTGTGAAAGCTTCTTCCCACCTACGTTGGGGAGGCAGAGGCATTAACGCTGGCACCCTCTTGCCTTTACCGAGGCTTGTTTACTTTTGGAGCTTAGGACGTTGAGACTGTAGTTTCCTGGTTGGGCCGCAACTGCAGCTGGATGCCGAGTAAGAAATTTCGCAGCACCTGATCTTTGCACTCGCGATAATTCTTGTGGCTTGGCTTGCGGAAAAACGCGCTTAATTCATGATTGCTTAAGCGAAAACCTGCCAGCTCAAAAGCTGCCAGTATATCTTCAGCCTTTAAATTCAGCGCAATGCGCAGCTTCTGGAACACCATATTGTTGTTCAACTGCGATTCTGGCGCAGGCTGTGGGCCTTCGCGCTTGCCACGCTTAAAGCTAATAAAACCGTTCAGAAACGCCGCTAGCTCTCTGTTCTTCATCGTCACAAAGGCGTCGTCTTCATCTTTTTCAGCCAGGCAGTTACCTGCTCTTGAGCCACACTGACCTCCGCCAAAGCGAAGATATCCACGATGGTGCTGTCTTTTAAATCGAAGGTGTAGCGTATACGGCGAAAATATCATTATTGGTCAAAATAGTGTCCCTAGTCTTAGGCAAACCCAGCACAAAAAACTTCATGTGCATGTACGTCTAACGTGAATAATGTTTAAAACAACAGCTTAACAATTTAACCCGTCGTCAGTTTTCCAAGCAGCTCATCAATTTCGTCTTTGAGCTCGCCATCTTCAATCTTATTCGCAGTCATTTGGGCATTTTTTAGGTTGTTGATAGCCGCGTCGGTCTGGCCCAGTTCAACCTCCAGCTTCGCCATGGAGAAGGCGATGGATGACATGTGGTCTTTAGAATTAACCGCAACGGCTTTTTCAAAGGCTTTCTCGTAGACAGCCAGCGCCTCATCCAGTTCTTCAGTAAAGTCAGCCAGTGTTTCCCACTGCTCTGGGTGGTCTTTATCGCTGTTTTCGTTCTCGGTGCAGATAGCTTCCAACTCCGCATAGAGCGAATCGAAAGCCTCTCTATCCTCTTTATCAGCAGCCTTCATGAGTTTCTCAGCGAGTTCGTAAACCGCCTTGTATATTTTGGTGTTAATCATGAACGACTACCTTTTCTCTATTAAAAACAGAAACAAGTAAAAACCTGCTGAAAATCAACGTTTATGGAACAGCCAACTCATCCTGGCCGTTGACATTATACCCTTTGCGGATGGGGCTACGGGCGTTCATTTTTCGGTTTTTGTAACAAGATCAGACCGCTGACCGCTATTAACAGTAAAGCTCCATGATGAACTCAGGCTCACCCGTTTGTTCATCAATCTGTTCACCTAATGAAATGAAGCCATGCTGCTTATAAAAATTGATACTGGGAGTATTCTGGCTGTAGACACTGAGCTGCAAACACTCTCTTCTGCTTTTGGCATCTTCCATCAACGCTGACCCTATGCCCTTTCCCTGTAAGCTTGGCGAAACAAAAATGGCTGCCAACGTACTTCCATACAGACAGTAAAACCCTGCTATCTGCTCATCCACTTCAAATACAAAGGTCTCCGATGCAGGAATATAGTCATGACGCATTTCGCCAACTTTTGACTTCCAAAACGCTGGCCCAGCAAAGTCGTGAGCTTTAATCGATGCAGAAAGCCAGATATCCAGAATGCGCTCAATATCCGCCTCTCGGTATTCACGAATCATCTAGAGGTTCCTAATGATGGTCAAATGCGCCAAAGGCGTAACTAAAAGCTGCCTAGTCCTGGGATAGATTCGCACCTGTTCCAGGGCTAGGCAGCTTCATAAAATAAGGCAGGACTGAAAGCGCAAGAATTTTAACAGATTATGCGCAGAATATTTTAGGGTGATTAAAATCGAAACCTAACACTGGTCAGCCCCTCGGTGGGGCTGACCTGCTTATCAGTGGGCATCGCGGTTTAAATTCCGCTCGGCCGGAATATCACTCAAATACTCAACGAATTCCACTTCAAAACCGGCCGGATCAACAAAGTAGACGTTCTTACGAAACGGCTCTTTCGCGCCAGGTTTGGCGATGGCATAACCCGCCTCATTTAGCCTGGCAACCACGGCATCAAGGTTATCGGTCACATAAGCAAAATGGGCCAGCCCTACGCTGTGGCCTTTCAGATCACGGTTCGCGCCTTCACCGTGGTCGCTTAATGTCAGGTAATGTTCGTCATCACCAAAGTGCACCCATTTACGTGGTTTGCCATACCACTCGCCATCGCCTTCATCGCGCACCCGCCAATGCGGGAATACGGCGCGGTAAAAATTCAGCATGGCATCCATATCGTCAACGACCAGATTAACGTGTTCTAGGTACATAAGTGTCTCCTTGCATTAGTGGAGAGCACAGGCTAAAACCTCAATATAAGTTGAGGTAAAGCATTTTTTTAAAAACAATGGACAAAAGATTCAGGAGTGAGTGATGTCAGAGGCTATTTGGAGTGTCGGAAAGGTGGCCAAGCGCTGCGGGATTAACGTCAGCACCCTGCACTTTTACGAGCAGCAAGGCCTGATCCAAAGCTGGCGCAATGCGGGCAACCAGCGTCGCTACAAGATAGAAGTGCTCAGGCGTATTTCGGTAATCAAAGCCGCGCAGAAAGTCGGCGTCAGCCTAGAAGAGATTAAGCAGGCCTTTGAATCATTACCCAATAACCGCACGCCGACGGTTGAGGACTGGCAACAGCTTTCAAAAAACTGGCAGCAGATGCTTGATGGCAGGATTGCTTACCTGCAAAAGCTGCGCGATAACCTGGCAGGCTGTATCGGCTGCGGCTGCCTGAGCATGACCAGTTGTCCACTCTATAACCCGGATGACAAACTGGCTGAAGCAGGTAGCGGCCCGGTGCTTCTCGATCAGGCAGAACAGAAAGCGAGAGCCCAACAAGATCCAAGCGCTAGCTCATAGACCTTAAGAGTAGCCCTTAATAGTAGACCTCAATAATGGTTATTTAGCCTTAATCTACATCCGTGCTTGGCGTTGATAGGACTCTTACCCTATACTCGTACGGTACTTCCGTACATCAAGGTGCCTTTATGGACACAATTAGCGTAAACAAATTCAGAGACAATCTGAAAAGTGTTGTAGAGCAAGTGGTTAGCAGACATGAGCCGCTCAAAGTAACACGACGAGCCGGAGAGGCTTTCGTGGTGATGAGCGCCGAAGATTGGGAACGAGAACAGGAAACCCTTCACGTTCTCCAAAGCAAGAATCTCATGCAGCAAATTGCCGATTCTCTTGAAACCCATTCCCGTGGAACAGGCTATAAACCGACTGACGAGCAAATGGATGAGATCACTGGTATTTGAGGGCAACACCTGGGAAGCGTATGAAGTTATGCGCGAAAAGGACAAACGATTACACAAGGCTTTATGCAAATTGCTCAAAGAAATGCTGAGATCAGACGACCCTTCTTCCGGCCTCGGAAAGCCTGAACCTCTAAAGCACAACCTCTCTGGCCTGTGGTCTAAGCGGATATCACAGAAAGATCGTTTGATATATAGGTTCGACGACAAGTCCATTTACATCTTCGCTATTGGCGGTCACTACGATCAGCCCTAACGTCCGGCTCACGCGCCAGCTTGGAGCCGCGAAAGCTGCAGAAAATAGGTCGCCGTGCAGTCGATTACTATTAGCGCTTTCTAATTTTTTTAATGGAAATGGTCAATGAGACTGCCAAAATTAGTGCAAACACGGCGATAGAAGTTCCTATCCAGAACTTTCTCTCTTGGCGCAAACCAGCCAAAACAAAAGTCATGAAGGGAAAATTCAGTTTCGTAATGAGTTTAGGCTACTCGGCTATAGTCTAAAAACAGCAAGCCCTATTTACAATGAATTAAATACATCATTCCTGTTCATAACAAGCTACTTAGTAAAAATGGATCATAATTCAAAGACACAGCACTCAACATTAAAAATTAGGCCATAAAAGTAAAACGTACTATAAAAAATCACTTACCATTCATTTAATGAATGCCTTTAATTTCATCATATAAGTAACCATTTAGCGCCATCAAGCTAATTGCACTATTTGAGCAACGAACAGCTGCTTTTACGCTATAATGCGCCATCTTTTCTTTTCGACAATCTGTCAGAGCTCCTTATGCCATTTGCAAAACTAGGATTATCCACTCCTCTTGTTCAAGCGATTACCGAACTAGGTTACCAAACGCCAACGCCCATCCAGGAACAAGCGATTCCTGCCATTCTTTCGGGTAACGACTTAATCGCCACCGCACAAACAGGCACAGGCAAAACCGCTGCCTTTGTACTGCCTCTGCTAGAACGATTCAGCAACGCGGGGACGTTACGCGGCAAACGCATACGTGCGCTAATTCTCGTGCCCACCCGGGAGTTAGCGGTTCAGGTCGAAGCCAGTGTGGCTCAATACGCTAAACACACGCACTTAACCTCTATGGCTATGTATGGCGGTGTGGATACCGAAGCTCAAAAAGAGCGCCTAATCAAAGGGGTGGATATTCTAGTCGCCACGCCCGGCAGATTGCTTGATTTGGCGCATCAGCGTGCGCTGCATTTTGATGAACTTAAAGTCATGGTATTAGACGAAGCGGACAGAATGGTCGAGATGGGTTTTGCGGACGATATCCGTAAAATCATAGAGCGCCTACCTGAAAACCGTCAGAACCTACTGTTTTCGGCCACCATCACAGACGACGTTCGCGCCCTCGCCTACGATTTTTCAGATAGCAAGATGACCGATCTGGCGGCTGAAATATCCATTTCTCCCAACGTCCGCGCCGCCGCTAATGTCAAACAATGGCTAATCACCGTCGACAAAGATACTAAGTCCGCCTTATTGAGCCACTTAATTAACGAACAAAAGTGGGATCAGGCGCTTATTTTTACCGAGAAAAAACACAATGCGGCCAAGCTTGTTGCTCAACTGGAAAAACGCGGCATCACAGCGGACTCTATCCATGGCGATAGAAGCCAAGCCATGCGCGAAAAGATTTTGGCCCAGTTCAAATCTGGCGAACTAAAATACTTGGTCGCCACGGGGGTTGCCGCGCGCGGTTTGGATATTGATGAACTGAGTCGTGTGGTGAATTACGATTTACCTTTTCAGCCAGAAGAATACATCCACCGCATTGGCCGAACCGGCCGCGCGGGTGCCTCAGGTGAAGCCATCTCTTTAGTCGACATGAGTGACTTTAAAAATCTTTGCGCTATTGAAAGGCGATTAAAAAATATTATCGAGCGCAAAGAGATTCCAGGGTTTCCGGTGCGAAAAGCAGTACCTGAATCAAACTTGAATTATAACAAACAAAGTAATCGTTAAACCTTATCCAAGAAGCTCACCTCCCTGTATTCTTAAAAAACCAACGGTGAGCTTCTTTATTATCGATATTTCACGAATCTGGTAAAAACGCATCTAACAGCTCAGCATTAGTGGGATATTTATCCAACAGCTCAAGCAACTTCTGCGCGCCTTCTACTGGCTTAAGCGTTGTCAACGCTCTACGCAACGTTCTTACTTTTTCAATATCTTTTACATCAATCAATAGCTCTTCCCGACGGGTACTGCTTTTGGCAATATCTATCGCAGGGAAAATCCGTTGATTGGCCACTTCCCGTGATAACACGAGTTCCATATTACCCGTGCCTTTGAACTCCTCGAAAATCACCTGATCCATACGGCTTCCCGTATCCACCAGCACGGTGGCCAGAATGGTGAGTGATCCACCATTTTCGATCTTTCGCGCAGCGCCAAACAATTTGCGTGGTATTTCCATCGCTCGGGAATCCAGCCCTCCCGACATCGTACGGCCATTGCCTCGCTGCTCGGCATTATGAACCCGCGAGAGTCTCGTCAGAGAATCGATCACAATCATCACATTATGACCGTCGCCTGCTTGCTTACGCGCCGTCTCAAGCAGCTTATCGGCCATACGCACATGGTGTGTGTAGCTCTCGTCTGAAGACGATGCATGTACTTCTGCCGATACACTGCGCTTAAAATCGGTCACTTCTTCCGGGCGCTCATCAATCAGTAAGGCATACAGCTTTATGTCAGGATGAGCTTCTGCCACGGCCTGGCAGATATGCTTTAACATCGTCGTTTTACCAGAGCCTGGCGGCGCAACAATCAACCCTCGCTGCCCCATCCCAATGGGCGTTATCAAATCCATCGCTCGCACCGTACGCTGCTGAGAACCAGGCTCTAAATAAATGCGTGGGGAAGGATGAATAGCGACGCCATTTAAAAAACGTTTTTCGGGATCATTAGGGAATTGATCTTCAATTTCGTTGGTGGGCTTGGTATCTATCTCTTTTTTTGCCTTCAGACCTAGTATTTTTCTCGTCATATTATCGATGTATCGCTTTGAATAGCTTGAATTTATAAAAATAGCTGCATCATAGATCAGCCGACTGGTCGCATCGTTGCGGTACTTGGTATGGAAAACGGATAAGTCTAACTTGTGCGCAAAGGTATCGGGCTGGAGCTGATCTTAGTAGTGGACACCAGCATGGCGTTAGCTGCCACTAATCCAACAACCTTTGAGGTGCATCCATGTCTTCGTGCAACACACGAACAACAAGGATCTCTCGTTCAAGCACTTGGTAAAACACGGCATGATGCTCTACCTGCAACCGGCGATACCCTGAAAGAACATAAGCGTAATTCGTGCCGAGTGATGGATGATTAACCAGTTGTTTCATTCCTTCCTCCAACTGATCCAAGTATTTATCTGCTTGTTCTACACCCCACTCTTCGCAGGTATATACCCATATGCCAATAAGGTCTGATTCCGCCTTCGGCGTAATGCTCAGCTTGACCACTACTGAGCCCCCTTCATCCGCTTACGGCCAGCTGCTTTAATAGTCGACATATCAAGCGGCTTGGGTTTCCCACTCATCTCACCCTCAACGAGGGCGTTCCTCAACGTGGTTAAACGTTCTTGGGCTTGCTGGTCACGACGGATAAGATGGCGGATATACTCACTATCGTTGCCAAAGTGGCCGCTCTCAATCTGGCCTTTCACCCAATCGTCTTGTTGTTCAGTCAGGGTGATGGTTTTCCGATGCATGCTCATAGCGTTGTTCCTAACACAGCAATAGTATGACAATATCATACTATATGTTTAGCTGGATCAGTACCTGATATTTATCGCATGAAGGTCATTAGTGTAATGAATAGGGGGAGATATCAGCGTAGTTTTTCTACAGGCTCAAAGCCCGCAGCAAGCGCGGCTCATCCGTTGTAACGAAGGAGCAACGAATAAGCCGTTGCCTTGCCTGCGATTGTTAGGCGCTGCTTGGCTCACACAGACTCTGTTCACGAGACATCTCGGCCAATTTCAAAAGCGAGGCTTGGTAAGGGGCTCCGCCCAACTCCAAAACCGATTTTATCTCGCTTATACAATCCCAGACGATCTTACGCCACCTAAATGAGCTATAGTTCATTGCGTCTTGTAGGATCATTGATGCGGTCAGCAGCGTGTTTGATATTACGGTTATATTAGAGGGAAACCTTGGTGCTGGCTCCAGCCCCGTGATGGTGAAAAAGTCCTGTTGTCAGTCATTCGCCATAGGATGAACATGCGTGGAGGCGTAGTCGTAGCCATATTTATATAAAAACTCCATTCCCATATCTTTTGCTACTGTCGCAGCTTTCGGCCGTTTCCAAACCGGCTTGTTTTTCTCAAGAACCTTTATTCGATTTTTTTGGTCTTCGGAGAGGTTATACACCCAGCCTACAGCCTGATCTTTGAACAACTCGTCACTTTTTACTCGGTTCTGCGCCTTGTATTGTTCGTAAAAAGACCAGTCGTCAAAAACCGTAAAGTCATTTCTTTCTCCGAGGCTATGTAGATGAAACATCCTATCTACAAGGGCTCGATGTACAACCCAAGCATTTTGATAGTCTTGATTGTCCCAGAGCGTAAACACACTTTTAAGCGTTATAGCGGTGCGAGCAACAAAGTTTCTAATGATGATATTTTTTGTATCGCACTCATGTCGCGCAAAAGCGAAAAGAACCATACCGCTGACGATGTAAAGTGCGTCAGCTGCGGCACGGTATATTTCAATGGATTGATTTTTATCTTCCGGCATATCGATCTCATCGCCTAATGCTGCGTTAAGTAGTGAGCAACGCCACCACCTAACCTAAACCATTGCAGCGTAAATACAGAACTCAATTTTTACTAAAAATAACAACCATTGTGAATCTACCTTAAATGCTTTGTTAAATGGATATTCCTAGAAAGCGATCAGCCAAAGATATGTGTTTTTTAAGAACATTTACATCTTTAAGGAGTCCACCAACAGAACCTAAAGAATTAATAGCAAAACGGTTGGCAAAATCAATAGTATTATCTGCGGCCCCCTCTGCCACCTCAACGCGTCCTTGAAATTGCAAAAGCTGCATAGAGCCTGAGTGAGTAAAACTATTTAACCCTTTCCAATGATAATCTTTGAAACTTTGCAATGACCCTTTGAGATGCGGCTTATTAAGCTCTAAATCTTCAATCATCTCCTGGAATATAATTAAGTTTTTGGTTTTTAGCTGATTTCACACTGTCGCGTTTAAACTGATCGACTTGCTTGTCTGAAGCACATACCTTCAACCATTCAGCTTTGACATGTGTTTCAAATAAAACTCTCAGAAGAGCGGAAGCAGCGCCAAAATGTTTCAACCTAACCAGGTCAAATATTGCTCGTTGAGTGTCGAACACAACAAAGTGAAGCATTAAAGACAAGCCATCTCTTTCATTTAGCTCAGGCTTCATGTCTTTGAGTGATTCTAAAACTTCAATTCCAACAACGTTATCCAATATTTTCTCTATCCATTTAACGCCGCGCTTTGCGGCAAATGTGTAGCGCAGCGAAACATTTGTCTGACAACAGCGCTTTGTTAGCCTTAGCACCCCAACTCACTTGAAATGCGCTCCATGATACTGTGAGCCAGCTCTGCCTCAGTTTGGGCGATTCTAATCTCACCTGAGTCAAAATAGGCTTTTTCGTGGACTATCTCCTTCCTGGTAGCTTTGAAATCGACGACATCATTCAATAAAGCTTCATCAGTTACGCCAAGCAAAATTAGTTTATCGCGATAAGGCTTAAAATCATATTTCTTAAACGTCTTCTCTCCGTGATTCGAAACTATGAGTTGGTGGAGCACAGCTTCCAACCACATACCTGTGAAAACGACCACGATCATCGACTGTTTGAACGAGGTATGGCTCGGATCGAATGTAAGAATAAAGCCCTCTGTACCATCGTATTTGGGCCTTCTGCCTTTCTTAGAGGCCTCGACCATTTTCCCATATGCTTCCTCGGATATCAGCTTGTAAATCAAAGCATTTGATACCGGCACAATATCTCCCTATGAGGCTAACAATGATTAGACCGCACCTTCTGGTATTGAATGAACGCTCTGCGCTGTTCAACATTCTTATCGCGAGCGCCGAAATTTTCTTAATCATTTGATTTTCAATTAAATTAACAATAAGTTGGCAGTGTATCCAAAATTAATGTACGCGTTGTTTTTGCTCATCTAATCATACTCTATTCATAAAATTTGCTTAGGTCACGAGTCTTTGCAGAATAATTGAGCTGGAGCAGACTTTGGGCAGCTGCGCTGCCTTCGCGGGTGCCTTTTGGCTCGTTCCTCGCCAAGCGTTACGCAATGGGATGGACTCCTCCTCACCCTACTCCGGCGTCTGTGCGCCATACTGGTAGGTGGTTGGAAAACTATCAGCTTGAGAGTCAGGAGAAGCCCCTATGAACATTAGCCGAGTGGGTGTGGATATCGCAAAGTCTGTCTTTCACGTTCAT
>AXCI01000312.1_pt1 | contig 28053 bp, 22 predicted proteins | sample 182571 | NCBI WGS metagenome assembly AXCI01 (sample SAMN02359225, study PRJNA218796) | groundwater metagenome | isolation source: Mt. Simon Sandstone pore water sample D5872 at 1.8km depth, Illinois-Basin... | place: USA: Decatur, Illinois | collected 2009-05 | reverse complement strand
CGCTGCAGGCGCTTTCGGCGGGCGTCCTGGCATCTGCATTGACCCTCTACATAGTCAGCACGGCGCTGAATTTACCTATACCACGATCCGTGCCTTTTATTTACACGATGCTGGCATTTATTACCATCGGCGGTATACGGCTTGGGCTCCGGTTGATGTATCAGCGGGGGCAGCAGTTACAAAAAACCCGCGTATTAATCTATGGCGCAGGGGCGGCTGGTCGTCAGCTCGTGGTCTCTTTACGCCATGGGCGAGACTACGAACCGGTAGGTTTTGTCGATTACGCACCTCTTCTGCAAGGCACGCATGTACAAGGGTTGCGGGTTTACAGCCCCGAAATGACACCAAAACTCATTGAAGATTTTGGTGTGGAGAAATTTCTCCTGGCCATTCCAGAGGCCACCCGCGCTCGCCGCCAAGAGGTTATTGAGTCGATCGAGCCACTCTCTATACCCGTGCAAACAATACCGGATATGGCAGATGTGGTTTCCGGAAAGGCCAAATACAATGAACTCCGCGATGTGCGCGTTGAGGATTTATTGGGCCGCGACCCGGTGCCGCCTGATCCAAAATTGATGGGGGCTAATATTACCCATAAAACGGTGATGGTGACGGGGGCAGGGGGCTCGATCGGTAGTGAGCTATGCCGGCAAATTGTGCGCCTACTCCCCGAGCGGCTGATCATTGTCGATTCGTCTGAGTTTTCGCTATACAAGATTGATCAAGATCTTGTTCAAATGATTGAAAAAGATAATCTCAACGTGGATGTTAAGCCTGCGCTTGCCTCTGTGCGTAACGGTGACGTTATCTCCCGCCTGATTCGCGCCTTTGGTGTTGACACTATCTATCATGCCGCAGCCTATAAGCATGTGCCGCTTGTCGAGTTTAACCCGGCAGAAGGCGTGCTGAATAACGTTTTCGGCACCATGGAAGTTGCCAAAGCCGCTATTAAAGAGGGCGTCGAGTCTTTTGTGCTTGTCTCTACCGATAAAGCGGTTAGGCCAACCAATGTGATGGGGGCCAGCAAGCGCATGGCGGAGTTGGTTTGCCAGGCCTATGCAAACGAGCAGTTTGATACCCGATTTTCGATGGTGCGTTTTGGCAACGTCTTGGGCTCTTCGGGGTCGGTCGTTCCTCTGTTTCGCAAGCAGATTGAGAAAGGTGGCCCGATTACCGTTACCCACCCCGATATCACTCGCTACTTTATGACGATCCCCGAAGCATCTCAGTTGGTGATTCAAGCCGGCGGCATGGCGACCGGTGGAGATGTGTTTGTGTTGGATATGGGTAAACCCGTGAAGATCGTGGAGTTGGCGATTCGGATGGTGAAGCTGTCAGGGCTAAGTTACCGCTACGTCTCGGTACCTGAAGACGCCAAATCTGTGAATGTGGAGCCCTCTGAAGAGATAGTGGAGAAAAAAGGCGCAATCCCCATTCGCTTTACCGGGCTACGTCCAGGTGAAAAGCTGTACGAGGAGTTGCTTGCAACGGATAGTGCGCAAAAAACGCGGCACCCCAGGATCATGACGGCGTCAGAGGACTTTTTGCCCTGGACAGCGCTTGAGCCTTTGCTAATGGAACTTGAAGCGGCATGCAAAAGTCAGGACGCCGCAAAAATACGTGAGCTATTGATAGCTGCGCCGACAGCCTACGAGCCAAAGTCAGATATTGTTGACCACTTCTGGCTCTCTGAGGCAACGCGTAAGCCCGCTGCTCACCAAGCAATAGCATCCGCTTCTACGTCAGAAAGCGCTATGTCAGAAAGTGCTAACGCCGCTCCTAATGCAGCAAATAATAAACAACACTCCTACTCCATGGCGGGAAGCGTTGCGTCGTTAGAGGGCCGGGCAGCTCTTCCGAGCATACGAGTAATGAGTGATACCACGGGCAGCGGACATCATTAGCCCGTTAAAAAGCTTATCAAGAACACGAGATTTATGAGCGTTCGATTGTGAATGGTCAGTTTTAAAGGCTCGGCTGTCCGGTACCCTTATTAGGATTGGTATAAAGTACAGGCGTTGAGTGCTCGGACAGTAATTTTAAGCGGCAACACATTTCCTGCATGCAGGATTTAAAAGCTGCAGTACCGTTTAATCTGCTTCACGGATTAAATTCAATCTGAATATTAGCAGTTCGTTTTGCCGGCCTCGAGGATGCGCCAATAACACCTCGGGGCGGTAGCGTGTCTAAAATTTATTGGCATGTTGCGCAAGCAGCAAACGCAGCAAACAACACCGGCTGAGCACTACTCTGCAAGTGAGAGCAGGCGAGGTCTTTCGTTCTATATACGCACAGGTAGACCGTGTCATGAGAAAACAAACTACTTTTCGCTTGCTGACTGTGGCGTCGATTGTCTTGCTAATGACGGGTTGTGCTTTAGCGCCGGGCGGAGACATTGACTACGATGCGCCGGAATCGCCCGATCTATCGCGTATCGTCGATATCAAGCCGATTACGCCAGAGCTTGTTTGGTCGCAAGAAACCCAAGAGCGAAAAGTGCATCCGGTGACGGAAGAGATGCGCGAAGAGCTTGCCGACTACGAGTATAGGATAGGGGCTGGCGATGTGCTGAGCATCGTTGTCTATGATCACCCTGAGCTGACGATTCCCACGGGCGGTGAGCGTAGCGCCGTTGAAGCAGGCAACATAGTGCGTTCAGATGGCACGATCTTTTACCCCTTTATTGGCCGTGTAAACGTGGAGGGAAAGACCACTGAAGAGGTTCGCGTTCAGTTAACGCGTGGTTTATCCGACTTCCTGACAGAGCCTCAGATAGATGTATTCATTGCAGCGTTTAACGCTAAACGGTTCCATGTCACAGGTGCGGTCGGAACCCCAGGCTCGGTGCCCGTCACTAACGTGCCAATGACTATACTCGATGCCATTAATGAAGTAGGCGGTCCGACAGGCGATGCTTTTTGGCATGAGATGTCTCTATTCCGTAATGGCACAGAAGAGCAGCTATCACTCTATTCATTACTGAGCGAGGGCGATCAGCGCCAGAACCGTTTGTTACGTGACGGTGACCTGCTACATGTGCCCAGTGCGGATAATCAGGGCGTCGCCATGTTGGGGCTGGTGCGCTCACCGGGTAATTTGCGTATGAACCGTGAACCCCTCTCTCTAACCGATGCTCTATCCCGTGCGGGGGGCATCGACGAATCGAGGGCTGAAGCTTCCGGAATCTTCGTTTTACGCAGAAACGAAGCTGATGCTACGAAACTGGCAACGGTCTACCAGTTAGATGTTAGTAACGCTATCGCTTTCGCCATGGCCAGTGGATTTAAATTGGAGCCTCAAGACGTCGTATACGTGACTACCGCGCCTGTCGCTCGCTGGAACCGTGTTATTAGCCTTCTGCTGCCTTCCATTAACTTGCCGAATGATCTGGGCAACAGTAGTGATGGCCTAAACGACCTGCTTTGATATGACCAAACGTATCCTGATTGTCTGTACCGGCAATATTTGTAGAAGCCCGCTAGCCGCCGCCATTCTGCAGAAGGAGAATGCCGACATCGAAGTGGTGTCGGCAGGGCTGGCAGCTGGGCAGGGCGGTGTAGAGCCACGTATAGCGGCGATGGCGCAAGCTGATGGTTACGACCTTAGCCAACATCAAGCACGGCAGGTAGATCGTAAATTACTCGCTGACGCCGATTTGGTGTTGGTCATGAGCGCCAAGCAACGGCAGCTAATAGCCCGTTCGTGGCCTGAGATGCTGGGCAAAACCTTACTTTTTGGTATGTGGCGCACCGATAAACCTGTAAGCGAGCGAGATATTCCAGACCCGTATCAACGCAGTGATGAGGTCTGTGAGCTTGTCTATGAGGTGATTAAAACAGCAAGTGTCGCCTGGCGAGAAAAGCTTAAAACTACCGGCAGCAAAAGTCTTTGGTAAATGCTTTAAAGCTTTTTTAATTATCCATTTTCATGCATCCAGTGATGTGTGACCGAGAGTGTAGCGATCGAACCAATGTCAGACTCATCACAGAAAAGTACGCCCGAAGACACGATAGACTTGAGCCGACTGTTTGGTGCGCTTTTTCGTAAAAAGTGGCTAATTATTGGCATTACACTATTGTTTGCCTTTATCGGTATTGTTCAAGGCATGCTGTCGACGCCTATTTATCGCGCCGATGCGTTGGTGCAAGTTGAAAGGCGTAATACCGTCAGCCCATTAGGAAATGTGGACAACGTTATCGGCTCTACAGGTGAGTTCAACACGTCGGCAGAGCTGCAAATTTTGCAGTCACGCATGGTGCTGGGCCAAGTGGTTGAACGGGTAGGCACTGATTTCAGTATTTCCCCCGTTGAGCTGCCTTTTATTGGCGGTTTTGTGTTGCGTAGGGGGATCCCCCGTCCTGAATTTATGCAGGGTTATCCGCATGTTTGGGGTGATGAAAGCATTAATGTAGCGCGTTTCACCACGCAAGACAGCAGCCGTGGTCGTAGCTTTGTGGTTGAGCGAGGTGAGGGTGATTCCTACTACATTATGGACGGTGATAACCGTGGGGAAACCGGCACGTTAGGACAGCCAGAAGTTTTTCTGGATGGGGAGCTCGAGCTTACCATTGATAGCTTTGACGCTGCCGAAGGGGCGCAGTACGTATTAACACGACAGCAAAAAGCAACCGCTATCCGCAGCATTTCAAGCCGTCTGCAAGTGGCAGAGGTGGGTGGAGCGGGTACAACTACAGGTATGATTCGTTTAATGATGCTGGGCGAAGATCCGAGCGAAATTACCCGCAGCTTAGATGCCGTTGCACAGACGTTTCTCACCCAGAATATTGAGCGCCAATCCGAGCAGGCACAGCAGAGCTTGGAGTTCCTTCAGGAGCAAGCGCCGGAACTGCGTGAGCAGTTGAATTTAGCTGAACAAAATCTCAATGACTATCGCTCTAACCTGGATAGTGTAGATCTGAGCAGTGAGGCGCAGGCGGCCATCCAGCGCTATATTGAGCTGGATACACGCCTTGATGAACTAGAGTTTCAAGAAGCAGAGCTTGCTCAGCGCTTTACGCCGAGCCACCCCAATTATCAAGCGCTTCTGCGGCAACGCCGACAAATACAGCAGGATCTAGAAGAGCTCAATGCCAGGGTCAACGAACTGCCGGCTGCCCAGCAAGAGGTTCTGCGACGCACCCGGGAGGTAGAAGTCACCCAAGCGATCTACGTCAATATCCTAAACAAAGTCCAGGAGCTGGAAGTGGCGCGGGCAGGTACGATCGGCAATATCCGCATCATCGACAGCGCTGTACTCAGTGGGCAAGTGGCGCCTAACGTCGCACGTATTTTCTTACTCTATACCTTACTAGGCGTTTTGCTGGCAGTCGGCTATGTGGTGCTTAAGGAGCTGTTAAAGCGGGGCGTCGAATCGCCAGAGCAAGTCGAAGGTACGGGGCTAGTCGTCTATGCTTCCGTGCCGCAGTCTTCAGCGCAGCGCAAACTCAATCGCGCCTTGAAGAAACGGGGTCAAAAAACGTCTAAGAACGTGGTGGGGGGGGTACTTGCTCAGAAAGACCCTATGGATTTATCGCTGGAGTCACTTCGAGGTTTACGTACCAGCCTACACTTCACCATGATGGATGGACGTAACAATCGAGTGATGTTGACCGGGCCAAGCCCCGGCGTAGGTAAAAGCTTTGTCAGCGTGAATCTAGGGGCCATTTCAGCCATGGCGGGTAAAAAAGTGCTGATCATAGATGCTGACCTTCGCAAAGGTAATTTGCATCACGCCTTTGGCCAGGCCAGCGCTGGTGGGCTGGTTGAATTCCTCAGCGGCGAGCTGACCCTGGAAGATATTATTAAGCCAACGGGCATACCTCATTACGACGTGATAACCCGTGGTGTTTCCGCAAGTAACCCTTCTGAGCTTCTCATGCGGCCAGGCTTTGAGCATGCGCTGGAAGATCTCAGTGAAATGTACGACATGATCATTGTGGACACGCCGCCTGTGCTCGCTGTTACCGACGCCTGTGTAGCGGGCAAGCATTGTGGCACCACGCTGATGGTAACAAGGTTTGACAAGAGTACCGCGCGTGAAATACAGCTGGCTAAAAAGCGTTTAGAAGGCAGCGGGCTAGAAATTCAAGGTGCAATTTTGAACGGCGTTAAAATCTCTTCACGGGGATCGTCAGGTTATTACGGATACGGCACCTACAAATATCAGTAAGTAAAGACAGGCTTTTAAAGGAAGTAACGCATGAAGATTCTTGTGACTGGCGCGGCAGGTTTTATTGGCTTTCATACGGCCAGCCGTTTATTGGAAAGAGGCGATGAAGTCGTCGGTTTTGATAGCGTTAATGATTACTACGATGTTGATATCAAAGAGCGTCGCCTTGAGCAATTACATAGCATCTCGCAAAAAAACCGGCACACCGTTTCACTTTGTTCGCGCTAATTTAGCGGATCAGACAGCAGTGACCGAGTGTTTTGAGCAGCATAAATTTGACCGGGTCATTCATTTAGCCGCACAAGCCGGTGTTCGCTACTCTATTGAGAACCCGCACAGTTATGTTGAAAGCAATATCATCGCGTTTACCAACGTGCTGGAAGCTTGTCGTTATGCGAAAACGCCGCATCTAACCTATGCAAGCACCAGCTCAGTTTACGGTGCTAATACACGCATGCCGTTCTCTGAGCACGATAGCGCTAATCACCCGCTACAATTCTATGCCGCAACCAAGAAAGCCAATGAAATGATGGCGCACAGCTACAGCCATCTGTTTGGACTGCCGACTACCGGTCTTCGCTTTTTTACCGTTTATGGGCCCTGGGGCCGCCCGGATATGGCGTTGTTTAAGTTCACCAAAAGTATTTTGGCGGATGAGCCGATTACGGTGTTCAACCACGGTAACCACACCCGCGATTTCACCTATGTCGCCGATATTGTCGAAGGGGTGATCAGAGCCAGTGACCAAATCGCAGAACCAAATGCGAATTGGAGCAGTGATGATCCGGATCCCGCCACCAGCAATGCCCCCTACCGGTTGTTTAATATTGGCAATAACAACCCAGTCAAACTAAGTGCTTATATCGAAGCACTAGAAAAAGCATTGAATAAAACCGCCAAGCAGGACTTGCTACCGCTACAGCCGGGCGATGTGCCAGATACCTATGCCGATAGCAGTGAGCTGAAAAAGGCAGTCGATTATCAGCCCGCAACGCCGGTAGAGGAAGGTGTTGCAAACTTTGTAGCTTGGTATCGCGATTACTATCAGATCTGAGGCTGGAATTCTGATAACGACCGTTATCGTTTATTGACGTCAGGGGTAAATACATTACGTGCCCCTGCTTAGCATTGAAAAGTTAGGGGCTATAATGAAGGTTACCGTATTTGGCACAGGCTATGTGGGATTGGTACAGGGGGCCATACTGGCGGATGTGGGTCATCAGGTGGTCTGTGTAGATGTCGATGCTGAAAAAATTGAGCGCCTAAAACAGGGACATATCCCTATCTTTGAGCCAGGCCTAGATACGCTGGTAAAAGAGAAATTTGCTGCCGGTCGGCTGAATTTCACCACCGATGCCGCCGAAGCGGTAAAACACGGCGATATGCACTTTATTGCCGTGGGCACGCCGCCCGACGAAGATGGTTCTGCTGACCTACGCTATGTGCTCACCGTCGCCTCGACCATCGCTGAGCATATGGAAAGCGATAAGATCATTATCAACAAATCGACAGTACCGGTCGGTACTGCCGACAAGGTTCGTGCTTGCGTTGCCGAGAAGCTCGCCGAGCGTGGTCGAAGCGATTTGAATTTTGACGTAGTTTCCAACCCTGAATTCCTCAAAGAAGGCAGCGCCGTTGCGGATTGCCAAAAACCAGACCGTATTATTATTGGTACCGAATCGGCGGCTACTGTCGAGCTAATGCGCGAGCTGTACGCCCCCTTTAACCGTAACCATGACAAGGTCATTGTGATGGATGTGCGCAGTGCCGAGCTTACCAAGTACGCGGCAAACTGCATGCTAGCGACCAAAATTAGCTTTATGAACGAAATCGCTAACCTATCTGAGCGCCTTGGTGCGGATATTGAAATGGTGCGCCAAGGGATTGGTTCCGATCCGCGTATTGGCTACCACTTTATCTACCCTGGTGTAGGCTATGGCGGCTCGTGTTTCCCGAAAGATGTGCAGGCGCTGATTCGTACCTCAAATGCCATTGGGTTTGATGCCAAAGTGCTTAAAGCCGTTGAGGCACGCAACTACGCACAGAAAACGACGCTGTTTGAAAAAGTGGCCGCGCATTATGACAACGATTTAGCGGGCAAAACGTTTGCACTGTGGGGGCTTTCTTTTAAGCCTAACACAGATGACATGCGTGAAGCCCCCAGCCGTGTGCTGATGGAAGCGCTATGGGCCGCTGGCGCAAGCGTTCAGGCCTACGACCCTGAAGCCATGGAAGAGACACAGCGCATTTACGGTACCCGTGATGATTTGGCCTTGTGTGGTACGAAAGAGTCCACGCTTAAAGAAGCTGATGCGCTTATTATCGTCACTGAATGGCAGAGCTTCCGAGCGCCGGATTTTGATCTCATCAAACAACAGCTAACGCACCCTGTCGTTTTTGACGGGCGCAACCTTTACGAACCGGAACGGATGGAGCGAAAAGGCTTTACCTATTATTCGGTGGGTAGGCGCGCTGTTTAAGCGATAACAACGTATTGTATAGATAATTCATCAGGGGATACGTCAAACGGGTCCCCATTAATGCATTGAGCACAGTGTAGTGATGATAGCGAGCGATACCCCGGAAGATTTGTCTATTTCATTGGCTCCTTAACTTGATTTTTAATATTCATAGTTATGGGGCTTTTGCATTTTAGCTACTATTGCTAAGTTTTTCTGTAATTATAAGACTAATAGCAAGGGTGCCACTTTTGGACTCGCTAAAATCAACTATTAAATTGTGGTGTTAGTAAAAAAGCTCATTGCTTGTTGCGTGACAGTTTGCTTTTTAGTTGTGATTTTTTAATGCTAAACCAACTCAGATGAATCTTTTTTTTAAACCCAAGGCAAATAATGTTAAGCCCAAAAGACAAGTTCTTCTCTGCTGATCATTTGAAATCTGGCTTAAAAGAGCGAGCAGTAAAAAGCGCAGGAATCACATTAGCTGCACAAGCTATTAAATTAATACTGCAATTAGGTTCAATTGTTATATTAGCTCGTTTGCTTGAACCTTCTGATTTTGGTCTTATTGCTATGGTGACTGTGTTTACAGGCCTGGCACTCCAGTTCATGGAGGGAGGCCTGTCAATGGCAACTATACAACGAGACCAGATTACTCATGGACAGGTGTCAAATCTGTTTTGGATCAACGCGGGTTTAGGCGCAGGCATGTGCGTATTGGGGGTGCTTGTGGCGCCTCTGGTTTCAAAACTTTATGAAGAACCTCGCTTAACTTTCATAATGGCAGCGATGAGCCTAACTTTTTTAATTGGTGGGCTCTCAGTTCAACATGATGCCATTTTAAGAAGGCAGATGCGTTTTAGGGCAATATCCATAATTGATATATCGTCAATGGCCTTAGGCATAGTTGCTGGAATAGTAGCCGCTTTTGTTGGGTTTGGATATTGGGCCTTGGTTATTAGCACAGTGATTACTTTTTTATCAAAAACTATCTTTCGTTGGTTAAGTACTGCTTGGCTACCTTCTTTAATGCGAAGAGGAACTGGTGTTAGGCCTTTATTAAATTTTGGTGTAAACCTTTTAGGAGCGAATTTTGTAGGCTATTTTGCTAGTAATATAACACCTTTTGCTGTGGCTTATATTGGCGGGGCGCAGTCAATGGGTTTATACAATCGTGCTAATACTTTAACATCTATACCTTCGAAGCAACTGCTGCCTCCATTAATGAATGTGATGCAGCCCACTCTTGCAAGAGTAGCTCAAAATCCCGAACGCCTAAGAACTACAATTATTTCATTAATGGGAAAAATTGTACTTTGTACAATGTTTCTTACAATTACAATGGCGACGCTAGCCGATTTTATAGTTGAGCTTTTTTTAGGGGCAGGATGGAGCGGAGTCGTTCCGATCTTCAGAATGCTCGCTATATTTTCATTTGTAGAACCAATTGCTGGATTTTTAGCTGTATCACTGATTGCTGTTGGTAATGCTAAAGCATTGCTTCGTTGGAAGTTAATTACATTAGGTATATTGATATTTTCTATAGCAATTGGCTCCTTATGGGGTGCTTTTGGTGTAGTGGCAGCTTATGCTCTTTCCGGCATTATTATCCGATTACCACTGTTTCTTTATTATGCAAGCAAATTCTTGCCTGTAACGTTTGCAGATTTTACAAAAGCTCTGTTCCCAACGATTTTTTGTGCAGCAGGCACAGTTCTCTTGCTGTATACATTTCGCCAATTTTATATATTTGAAAATCCAATTATTGGCCTACTCTATACACTTCCTATTGCTGCAATTTCGTACATTGCTTTAGGTTTTTCTTTAAAAACGACGCGTCTTGAAATATTAGGTATAATCCAAATATTTAAGTTATTAAAGATGAAGTTTCGGGGGAGTAAGTGAGCATAAACAATAGTCATCAGGCACTAAATGAAACCGTTATATCCAATGGTTTTTGTATTGGTTGTGGCGGTTGTGCCGTCTCAGACAAAAGCCCATTTAAGATCACAATGGATAAATATGGGCAGTATCAAGCTCGCTTGGGCAAAACTACTGATGCAATGGAAAACCAAATAAATTATGAAAAATTGTGTCCTTTTGGTGATGGCGCTCCAAATGAAACTGAGCTTGCTAAAGAGCGGTTTGAATCAATATGTAATAACAATGTAGAAGTCGGTTATTATAACGGTGTGTTCGCTGGACATGTATCTGAAGGTAGTTTTCGTGAACTTGGCAGTTCGGGGGGGATGGGCACGTGGGTTCTAAATGAATTACTTGAAAAAGACTATGTAGACTACATTCTTCATGTTAAATCGGAAACAGAAATAGGTGACTATAATAACCTTCCGTTTAGTTATCAGATTAGCGAATCTCTTAAAGATACTAAGCTAGGCGCTAAGTCTAGATATTATCCTATTGAGATGTCAGAAGTTCTGAAAAAAGTTCGTAATACGGCCGGGCGTTATGCAGTAATCGGGCTGCCATGCTTTATTAAAAGCATAAGGTTGTTACAAAAGCAAGATCCAATACTTGAAGAACGTATTAAGTTTTGTGTTGGCCTAGTATGTGGCCACCTTAAAAGTGCACGTTATGCAGAAAGCCTTGCATGGCAAGTCAATGTCGATCCTTCCGAGTTGCAATCGATTGATTTTAGAGTCAAAGACTTAACTCAGCCTGCAAATCGTTACAGTACTTATGTAAAAGGATACGGAAAAGAGAAGACCGTGCCAACTAATCAATTGATTGGTACAGATTGGGGAGTCGGTGCTTTTAAATATAAAGCTTGTGATTTTTGTGACGATGTTTTTGCAGAAACCGCAGATGTTGTTTTGGGTGACGCATGGCTTCCTGAATACGTAGAAGATAGCCAAGGAACGAACATTGTCCTTACTCGTAACAGTGTACTAAATGCTTTAGTTGAAAATGCATTGACTGAAGGGCGTTTGCTGCTAGATAAAATAAGTATCGAACAAGCTATAAAGTCCCAAGATGCGGGCTTACGTCATCGAAAAGTAGGTATCGTTCATAGATTGGATTTAGAAAAGAGCGTAACAAAATGGGTACCAAATAAACGTGAGCCAATAAAAATGGGGATTGAAGCTAATCATGAAAGAAAAAACAAATGTTAAGGATGAAGCTCAGAGCTTTATCCCATGAAAGCTTTTCACAAGCAAGAAATAAAAAAGAGCTTGACTTTTATTTAAAGAAAATGAAACCAATGATTTTAAAATATAAAAGAGTAGGTGTTGCGATAAAGACACGGGTTAAGTCTAAAGCTAAATCGTTAATCCGTAAAATCTACAAATTAAAAGCTAATAAACTAACATGAAAGTATCAATCCTCACTCAACCACTTGGCCACAACTATGGCGGCCTACTCCAAGCATATGCGTTGCAGCATTACCTTAAAAGCATTGGCTGTGACGTAAAAACAATTGATAGGCGAACCCCAGATAGCACCTCTATTCCCGTTAAAACACACCTTATTAATGTATTAAGGTTATTAGCTGGTCGTATAAAATCAATACCTACTACTAAAAAACAATTTTTAGTGCTGAAACATCTTGCTGAGTTTCGAGATCAAAAACTTACCATGACCGAAACTATAACTAGCGAAGATGGGATTCGCGATTATGCGAGGAACCAAAATGCAGATGCATTCATTGTAGGCAGTGATCAGGTATGGCGGCCCCGTTACTCGCCCAGTATTTTGAATTTTTACCTTGATTTTCTAGATGATGTTTCGTCACCAGCTAAACGAATCGCTTATGCTGCCTCTTTTGGGGTCGATGCATGGGAGTATCCGCATGAAGTGACAGAACGTTGTAAATCGCTGATTAAAAAATTTGACGCTGTTTCTGTGCGTGAGCAGTCAGCCGTCGAGCTTTGTAAAAGTAAACTGAATATGAATGTAGCGTGGGTAGTAGACCCCACGTTGTTGTTAGATGTATCTGATTATCTTGAGTTAATAAAAACATGTGGGGTTAATAATAACAAAGATTGCGTTATATCTTATGTCCTTGATCCAGATTTAGATAAACGATCAATAGCTGATATTGTTAGCCATACTGTTAGTAAAAAAGTAGTTTCAATTAGGCCAGAAAGAAAAATTTCACAGGTGCGTCACCGAGATATAAGCCAGTGTGTTTACCCTCGAGTAGAGGAATGGTTGCAGTCGATAAAAGAAGCAAGCTTTGTAGTAACTGATTCTTTTCATGGCACCGTATTTGCTATTTTATTTAACAAACCGTTTATCGCTATTGGGAATTCTAGCAGAGGAATGGCAAGGTTTGAATCTCTGCTTTCCCATTTTGGACTTGTAAACAGATTGGTTGAAAATAGCAATGAAGTAACACAACAACTAATCCACCAAAAAATCGATTGGGCCCCTGTTAATAATATTCGTAAGCAACAAGCTGAAGATGGTCGCATTTTTATTCAAAAGAATCTTTTTAATGATAAAATAAATGATTAACTCTCCAAAAGTATCAGTAATTGTCCCCGTTTTTAATGCAGGTGAGGGATTTAGGCATAGTATTGAATCTCTTTTGAACCAAACTTTGCAAAATCTCGAAGTAATAGTGGTTAACGACGCATCGACAGATTGCTCTGCCACTATAATTAACGAGCTAGCTAGTGAGAATAGCAGAATAGTCGCCATACACTTTGACGAGAACAAGGGGGTTCATGAAGCTCGTTTGGCCGGTTTGAAGGTTGCATCAGGTTCTTGGATTGGATTTCTTGATGCTGATGACTTTGCACGGCCCAAAATGTATCAAACAATGCTAAACTACGCGTTGCAACAGGATGTAGATATTGTTATATGTGGTTCATCTAGAGTCACTAAAGAACGCAACGTAATATCGCCAAAGCTTGTTTTCAAACATGCTGAGAAAGTTGACTCACAGGTGTTTGAAAAATTCTGTCAATTTAAATTCGGCACTGGAATGCTATGGAATAAGCTCTATGCTAGGGAGATAATTCTTCCTTATGCTGATATGCATTTTCCTTGGCGACAGAATATTAATGAAGATCTTCTTCTTAATATTGGTTGTTTTCATGATGCAAGTGCAATCTACTTGTGTTCTGAAACTTTACATGAATATGTATACAACGAAATGAGTGTTACTTCAACTGTTGATAATGCTAAAGCTTATGTAAGCACTTTTCGCGCATTTGCTTTAGCTGTAAATTTTTACAGTAACTTAGGTGCTGAATCTTCCGAAAAAATCGTAGATATGTATCGCACTCAGTTTTTATGGGGAGATTACTCAATTGATGAGCTAAAAGAAATTTCTGTTTATAGAAGTGAGCTCGAAGAAGCTATTGAATTAATTTATTCTACCTCTCCAATAGCACTGTCACTTCTAGCGGCTCGTCGGCGCTCTGCCAAAACTGGTGTAAAACATGCTTTGAGAATTCTAGTTGATAGCACACTCTCTTTTTTTGGCGTTAAAATTAAACGTATTAGAAAGTGAATTTATCGGAGAAAGCTCTTGTTGACAGTCAATTTAACAACAACTTACCAGCGACTTAAGTTGTGTAAAATAACGCTGGTTTCATTATTAATGCAGTCTCGCCTTCCTGATCGAATAGTTGTATGGGTATCAAAGGAACCATATTTAAGAGACGAAGGTATAGCTAACGACGATTTGGTTAAAGAGTTAGTAAAATCGTTGCCAGGCATTAATAGCGAAATAATCAGTGTTCGTTGGGTGCAGAACACAGGACCTTATCGAAAGCTTATCCCAATGCTCAGGGAAGCAGCGCCAAAAGATATTATCGTTACTGCAGACGATGATATTTTTTACGGCGAGGACTGGTTAAAGCATTTGGTTGAAGCTTACGACTCTGCAGCTAATGCATTAGTTGCTGCTAGAGTGCGTGAGGTTAAGACTAACTTTTTTGGTGTTAATAAGTCTTATCTCTATTGGAAAATAATTACTAAACCGACTACAATTAATGATAATTTTGTTGTCACGTTTGGTGGTGGTGTGGCGCTTAGTCGCAGTATGTTTCGTGAAGAAGATATCTATAATGAGGAATATCTAAAGTTAGCTCCTACTGCAGATGATCTTTGGTTTTCTAAATTAGTTAGGCAAAATAATATTAACGTTAAAGTATTGCCTAGTGCTCTTCGGGAAATTAATTTTATAGAGCATAATGATGGTCTTAATAATCATAATATTCCTAGCGTAACATCATTTATACATAGACTAAGGCGTAAGCTTTGGGACAGGCCATTAGGTCACTTAGGCGTGCATGTGTGCGGAAATGACAGTGCTTTTAGCCGGATTGAAGCTTATTTTAAAAACTCTAAGACTAATAAACTATAGTGAAAATAGCTAGCTAGTGTTTTTTTTCAGAGTGTAAGTGCTAGTAAATGAATTAAAACGAATGTAGTCCAAAGACGCTTGTCGAAAAGCTTATAGCGTTAAGTATTTTATTCTGTCTTAAGTTAAAAAACTTATAGCTTTCTAAGCTACTTGGTTTATTGCCACTTTTTAGCACAGTGCTCGTTATAATAATTCTTGGATGATGTGAAATGAAAGATACAGCTAAGATTAATATTGTTCATTTTGGTTTAAGTGGGAATCCAGGTGGAATTGAAACCTATTTATTAAAAGTAGCTTCTGGCATAGATAAATCTAGATTTTTATTTTCTTTTATTGATACAACTAACTCCAGTTCAGGCCCCTGTTTTCATGATGAGTTTGCCGAATTAGGATGTCATTTCTATACAGTTTTTCCAAGAAAAAAAGGCATTCTAAAAAATAAAAAGATTTGAAAAAACTTTTTAAGGATAATGATTTTGATGTATTACATTTCCATGTAAATACTTTAAGTTATATTGAGCCTGTTTTAATGGCTTTGAAAAATAATGTAAAAGTAATTATTCATAGTCGCAATGCAGGTACGCGAGGTTCATTAATAACGAATGTATTGCATTTTGTTAATCAAAAGAGAATTGAAGCTCTAAATGATAAGATTACCCGCGTTGCCGTTAGTGAACTAGCGGGTAAATGGTTGTTTGGTAAAAAGCAAAGTTTTAAAATTTTAAATAACGGTGTTAATACTCAAAAATTCCAATTTGATAAAAAAGTTAGAAACGAAATAAGAAAATCATTAGGAATTGATCAAAATACAGTTGTGCTAGGTTCGATTGCTGCTTTCACCCCTGCGAAGAATCAGCAATTTATTATTCAAGTGTTACTTAAATTGCGTGATAGTGATTTTAATTTTAAAATATTCTTTGTTGGTGATGGGTATTTGAAAGCTGGTGTTGAGGCGCTGACTAAGAAATATTCACTAGAAGATCGAGTGGAGTTTTTAGGTAAAAAATCAAATATACCTGAATTAATGTCTGCGTTTGATATTTTACTGCTCCCTAGTTTTTACGAAGGCTTCCCTAATGTTGTATTAGAGGCGCAAAGTTGTGGTCTGCCTAGTGTGATTTCTAATCTTATAACTGAAGAGGTCGTTGTTGATGATTCGTTAGTAAGGAGGCTTCCCATTAGCGATGATTCGTGTCAGGAGTGGGCTAACCAGATTAACAGCGTAGCCAAGGAGATCAGCAATAGAGATTGTGGCGTGAGGGAAATGGCGTCGCGTACCATTGATGAAAGGGGGTTTTCTACTAAGAATGAGATCGAAAGACTTGAGAACCTCTACTCTTCTGTAGTTGCTAAAATTTAATTTAACTACTGGTTTGTTTAATGAAAATTATGCACGTTATCTCTTCCGCAGCGGCTGGTGGTGCGGAAATATATGTGAAAGATTTATCCAAGTCGATGTCGAATACAGGCCATTCACTGTTTGTTGTTTTACTTGATCGTGCCTCTGAATCGGGTCGCGATGCTGAGTTTGAAGCCTCGTTTCTAGCGGAGCTAGAGCAAAGCGGTGTTGAGTATGGTTTTCTGGGCGATGCATGCAGAAAAAATCCATTGAAAGGTATTCTTGCTCTTTCTAAATTTTGTCGTAGTTTTAAGCCCGATATTGTGCACTCTCACCTTTATTACGGCGCTGTATTTGCTTTATTTCAATTCGGTATTCCTCATGTTTACACGCATCACAATATCAAACTGAAAGCAAAGCCTCTTTTTTATCGGTTTCTCGATTTACGTACTACTGCGTATATAGGTATATGCCGTGCGTGTGAAAAACTTTTGAAAGGTGTTACGTCAAAAGAGGTGGTTCATATCGACAATGGTGTGGATGGTGGCAGAATTATTACCAAGAAAGAGTACTCTCCCGCGAGCCCTCTTAACGTTGTTTCTGTGGGTACCTTGTCCGTTCAGAAAAATCATCAGCTCCTTTTTCAAGCTATTGCTAGATTAACCGATCTTGATTTTATCCTTACTGTCGCAGGGGAAGGCTCTCAGGCCGAAAAGCTAAAGCATTTAGTCGAAGGACTAGGCATTAACGATAAGGTTAACTTCATCGGCAATAGCAATAACGTCAAACAGCTTCTTCACGATTCGGATTTGTTTATTATGTCATCTGCCTGGGAAGGCTTGCCGATCGTTCAGATTGAAGCATCATTGACAGGGTTACCTGTACTGGTAACCGATGTAGGCGGATGTTCAGAAATTGTTGAGCGTGTTGGCAACGGGCTTATCGCCAGCGTTGAGCTCGAAGATTACACTGCAAAGCTTAAACAGCTCATCGAAGATGAATCCATGCGCCTACGTTTTCACCAAAATGCCTTGGCAAATTCGCAACACTATAAGGTCGATAACGCAGTTGACCGCCACCTTGAACTCTACAACCGCTTGAAGCGTCGGCTACCCTCCCATGCCTGAAGTCTCTTTTGTCCTAATTCTGTTTGTGCTTACCGCGGTTTATTGCCTTTGTATGGGGTTGCGCCATCGTTGGTTACTATGGCCCTTAGTGTTTGCATATGCTTTTCGAATTTTTTTATTCATACTTGATTATACAAGAATATTTCGACCGCCTGGGGCGACAGCGGATGGTGCTCGGTTCATCAGATATGCTGAAATATACGCCAATCAGGAGTGGGAGGAAGCTTTACAAAATATGCCTTTGTTCTCATCAGGTTTCTATGCCTGGATTGGTGGGATTGGGCAGAAAATCGTTGGAGAGTCTCCATTCTTTCTGATTGCGACTAATTTTTTATTCGGCCATGTTGTTGTCGTGGTTACAGCAGTTATTTGCTATCAGTTGTGGGGAAAGCGTGTGGCCATTTGGGCCGCTATGATCATGGCACTTTATCCTTTTGGTGCTTTCAATTCCATACTGGCTATGCGCGAAGAAATAGCCATTATGTTTTTCTTAATGGGGCTTTATTTTTATATTCGTTGGGTCGCGGGGAAATCTGCACTTGGCCTTTTATGGGGGGGAATGCTGTTCGGCGTTGCGGTTCTCTTCCACCCCGGTTGGGTAGCCGCCTTTGTTGGCGTGGCGGCTTATCTAGTTTACTTCCTTTATCGTAACCTTTTCAAAGATCGTCAGCGGTTTGTTACCAAGCTTCATGCGAGCAAGATGATACTGGCTATTGGTATGTTGTTGTTTTCGGTCGGGATGGTTACGTTAAGTGGTGGTATCTCGTTAGGCAAGGGGGTCGAAATTGGCGGGGATTCTGAAGGAGGGATTGGTGCCACTATCGAAGAGAAATTTACTGGGGAAGCCTCCGGTGGTTCTGCCTACCCAAGCTTCGTTGCGCAAGGCAACCCCTATACGCAACCCTGGTTGATACCCGCTCGAATTATCTATTTCCACTTCTCTCCATTCCCCTGGGATATCCGCAGCCCTCTTCAAGTAACCGGTTTGATCTCTTCTGTCCTGTATTGGTTTTTGGCTTGGCGTGTCTATCGGGGGTGGGGCGAGCTTAAAAATAGAGAAGAGTGTGTGGCTATGCTGTTCATCTTTGGTGCTATTACATTTGTATTTGCCTTGGGTGTTAACAACATTGGTACGGCGATTCGGCATAAAACCAAGCTGCTGGGCTTGTTCGTGATTCTCGCTGCCTCTTCTTTTAATAGTGTACGAATACGTTTTACAAGGAAATGAACTTTTGGACGTTCTAATACTTGCTGGCAATGCTCGGTCGTTGATTGCCAACCGTGGTGATCTGATCCACGACATGCGTAACGCTGGTTTAGATGTGGCGGCTGCCGTACCCACCGCTGATTATCTTCCTGAAGTGGAAGAGTTGGGTATTACCATTTACCCCATTGAGATGGGTCGTACCGGTATCAATCCTGTACATGATCTTAAGACACTATGGGGTTTTTACCGCTTGATCCGGCGGCTAAAGCCTACCGTTGTTTTTGGTTATACCATTAAGCCTGTGGTCTATGGCAGCCTGGCAGCAAAAGCTGCTGGCGTGCCACGTATTTACTCGATGATTACCGGTTTGGGCCATGTCTTTACGACGGAAAGCACTAAGAATCGCCGTTTACAAAAGATTGTGTCGTTGCTTTACCGTGCGGGGCTTGCCTGCAATAAAAAAGTTTTTTTCCAGAATCCCGATGATCTTCAAGAGTTCACCGAGCGACGTATTTTAAGCGACGCGAGCAAAGCCGTGCGTACCTATGGATCAGGTGTTGATATAGAGCGCTTTACTGCGACACGCCTGCCGGAAGAGAGTTTAACGTTCCTTTTTATTGGGCGCTTGTTAACCGAAAAAGGCATTGCCGAGTTTTGTGAGGCGGCAGGGCAGCTACGAGCTGAACACCCCGCGGCGCGTTTCATTGCGGTAGGCCCGCATGATCCCAATCTACCCCACTCATGCTCTGTCGATGACCTGAATCGATGGAAGCAGGAGGGTAATGTGGAATTTATTGGCGGTGTTGATGATGTACGCCCATGGATAGCGCAGTGTTCGGTATTTGTGTTGCCGTCATATCGTGAAGGGACACCTCGTTCAGTGCTTGAAGCCATGAGCATGCGCAGGCCGATCATCACCAGTGATGCCCCCGGATGCCGGGAGACAGTAGAGCATGGCGTCAACGGTTTTTTAGTTGCTCCTCGTACCAGCGGCCCGCTGCTGGATGCAATGCGTAAGTTTGCTGAGCAACCAACGCTGGTGCCACAGATGGCGGAAGCGTCAAGGGAATTGGTTGAGCGCCATTATGACGTTCGTAAGGTAAACAAAGTGATTCTCGAGGCAATGGAGTTGGCATGAAGGAAGCTATTAAGCGACTTTTCGATATCGTTAGTAGCGGGGCAGGGTTAATCATTTTGTCTCCGCTACTGCTAGCGGTAGCGGTATGGATCAAACTGGATAGTAAGGGGCCGATTTTTTTCATGCAGCAGCGTGCTGGGCGTCATGAGCAGCCGTTTAAGATATTTAAGTTTCGTACCATGTTGCATCGCGCCCCAGACAAGATCGACCAGCATCAAGAGCAGGTGGTAAGCGCTGGGCATGACCCGCGTATTACCAAGGCTGGGCGGTTCATACGCGCCACTAGCCTTGATGAATTGCCTCAACTGATCAACATCTTCATCGGCGACATGAGTGTGGTAGGCCCGCGGCCTGTTCTAATAGAGCAGACCGAGGTAGTCCCGCCGGGTTACAAAAAACGTTTTAGCGTTCGCCCAGGTTTAACAGGGCTTGCCCAGGTAAGAGGTAGACGGAGCCTTGGTTGGCTTGAGCAACTGGCACATGACGCTGAGTATGTTGATAAGCAAAGTTTGGTATTTGATCTAAAAATATTGCTGTTAACGATCAAGGTAGTGCTAACAGGTAGCGGAATTTACGGTGAACCAGGGCTCAACTGGCGTACTTACCGTGATCGCCTGAATGGGCAGCCACCGCAAGACAGTGACGTCGAGGAGACAATGCGATGAGCAAGCTCAAGTTTATGATGATCACCGCAAGTCCGGATGTAGCAGCGTTTATCGAGCAGCATGGCGTTTCCCGTATCTTTATGGATCAAGAGGTAATCGGTAAGGCCGAGCGCCAAGGGCATCTTGATACTCATAAGGCGGCTCATACCCTGGATCAGATTGCCGACGTTGCTGGTGTATTGAAAAACGCCGAGCTAATGGTTCGGGTCAATCCCCTCCACGCCGGGACGTGCGATGAAGTCGATGCCGCGATTGCCCATGGGGCTCAACGCCTGATGCTACCGATGTTTTCATCCCGTAGCGAAGTGGCTGAGTTTTTGGGTCTGGTGAACAACCGTGTTCCGGTTACTTTTTTAGCGGAGACGGCCGCCTCGCTGGTGCGCTTACCTGATTGGCTCGGCTTGCTCACGCCTGGACATGATGAAGTGCATATTGGCCTTAACGACCTCTCCTTGAGCATGGGGCTTAATTTCCTTTTTGAACCTATGGCTGCACGTTTACTAGACCCAGTCGCCACCGTGCTAAATCAGTCCGGCGTGACATGGGGCGTGGGCGGTGTAGCGCGCATAGGGCAGGGCGAATTACCCGCTGAAACAGTCATTGGCGAGCATGTTCGGCTGGGGTCACAGTGGATTATCCTTTCCCGCGCTTTTCATGCCGGGGCCGCCACCTCGGCGGATTTGCTTGAAACACTCGATTTTCCCGCTGAACTTGAGAAGCTGCGCCAAGCCGAAACGCATTGGCGCAGAGCTGATGAGCCATCGTTATTGGCTAACCAGCAGGAACTCGCGGTGTGCGCCTATCGCTTGGGCCGAGGTAAAGAATGAGCATGGTGTCGTTATCCTCTGAACCTATCCGGCGAGTGCTCTATCTCCAGAAAGCCGAAGTGCTTGCCCAGCAGCAAGCGTTAGTCACTCGTACCTTACGATCAGCATTACCCGATGTTGAGCTGCTGTTTGCTGACAGCGTGGAGGCTGTGCCTAAGCATGAGCAGGTCGATGTTGTTATTACGCCAACCCTGCCCTGGTTGCCTGACGCATTGGCACAACTTGACAGTTATCGCTGGATTCACTTTTTATCCGCCGGCGTCGAGAAAATCTGGGAGATGGATTTTGATAAAAGCCACATCCTGATGACCAAGAGCAGTGGCGTACACGGTGCTCCGATGAGCGAATACGCGATTGGTGCCATGCTTCACTTCACCAAACAGTTCGGGCGCTTTCACGATCAATCCCAACAAGCACTCTGGCAACGTTGCTGGCTTGATGAACTGACTGGCAAGCAGTTGACGGTTTTGGGTATGGGGCATATTGGGCAAAGCCTAGCTCAGCGTGCTAAAGCTTTTGACATGACAGTGGTGGGTACGCTTAGAACCATGCGTCAGGTGGAACAGGTAGACCGTGTTGTTCCACTTCAGGAAATTGGCGTTGAGCTTGGCCGTACGGATTTTTTAGTGTGCTGCCTACCACTGACCGAGGATACCCTTGCCCTGGTCGACGATGCGTTCTTAGGACAGCTTAAGCCAGGTGCCGTTCTAATTGATATTTCTCGTGGCGGTGTGGTGAAAGGGGAGTCGGTGCTGAGGGCACTTGATGCTGGGTTACTCAAGGCCGCAGCCCTGGATGTGTTCGAACATCAGCCGTTGCCGCCTGAATCGCCACTGTGGCGTCGTGAGGATGTTTTGATAACACCTCATGTTTCAGGAACTACGCCTCACTATTTAGAGCGTGCGCTATCGGTATTTCTTGAGAATTATGAGGCATTTTCAAAAGGGCAACGGATGGTCACGCTGGTAGATCAAGTTGCGGGGTATTAATGACAGGGAATATGATGACCATGAATAATTTGTCTAATACTGAAGATCTGCTATTTGCCCGTGGTTTCGCTTTATTTCCCAACCATGCAAATTTTTCAGCCAGTGTATGGGATGAGCTTACTTCTTGGAAAACGCAAGAGATTAACGGTCACGTATTGCGCCATCATCCTGGGGCCACCGTTTTTGTAAGTGGAAATTCTACGGCCGCTGCTGTTCTCGTAGGAAATGCGGTTAACCCTTTTACCGGTGAGGTCGAGCAAGCAATCGTCGATCACTTCCTCTCAAAAGAAGACAGCATGTTAGAAGAGGGCCGGCTTCGTAAAGAGATCATCGATTACGTCGATCAGCTTACCGGACGTTTTCAACTCTTCTTGATTGAAAACGGCGTTGTTTGTGCGCTCTGCGATGCAACGGGCTTGGCCCCCCTCTTCTTTTACCAGCGCAGTGATGATTACTTTTTCTCTTCGCATTCGCAGCTTCTGGCAGAGATCGTCGGAAGTGAAAGAGATAAAGAGCTTCAGGAGATCATCGACGCTGCTTTTTATACCGTCGGTCGAAGGCATCTTCCCGGCTATAAAAGTCCTTTTAAAGGTATAGAGCTGGTTGGGGCAAACGTCTATTTGAGTTCATTGCTCAAAAAGCGTATTAGAATATTTCCCCGTGAGCCTCTGGATAAGGACAGCAGGACATTTTCAGAAGTCGTTAATGATTCTGCCGATATCCTCAAAAAAACGGCTGATCTTTACTTTTCCAGCCGGTCGGTATTGGTCAGCCTGTCACTGGGTCAAGATAGCCGGATTAGCCTGTCAGCTTTCCATCAGTGGCGGCAGGAAATTGAGGCTTACTCTTATTGCGGTAACCCAGTTGAAACGGCCGAGGCAAATAACGTTCATGAATTTTCGCAGAAGCTCGGCGTTCAGCATCATATTATTGACATTCAATCAGTAAGTTCCGATGAGCCTAACGAGCTGGCAAGCGTGTTGGATAGGTCAACGGCTTTTTTGCGTAAACATAAAACGACAGAGCTTAAAAAGCTGGTCGCAATGCAACGTTGGTTTCCCCAGGATGCTGTGGAAATAAAAGGTGAGGCATCGGAAGTTGGCAGAGCTACATACTCTAAGCGCTCAGGAATAAAGAATTTTCCTAAGCTGGATGCACGTGCGATGAGCAACTTATATAAAAGAGTGCTTTATCCCAGGCATTTGCTTAAGAGGATTGATGGTTATTTCGAGGAGTTTAAGGCTGACGGTGAGTTTGGCTTTTCGTCTTTAGGTTACGATGACTACGATCTGTTTTTTTGGGAGCATCGTACGGCGTGTTGTGTATCACTGGGAATGCAAGATCACGATATTTATCACGACTCGACCGCCATAATGAATAACCGCATTCTTCTCAATAATTTCCTCACCCCTAGCTTTGAAGATCGGCTTGATGACAAGCTTCACCAAGCTGTATGTGAAAAGCTTTGGCCCGGTGTACTCGACACGCCGACGTCACAGCGCACATCAATGAAGGGTAGAGTGAAAGTATTAGCTGAGAATGTTTTTTCAGAATTAACAGGTTCTAAACATGTCTGCAGTTGGAAGCCAATCATGAAAGTTTTCGTCACTGGCGGTGCCGGTTATATCGGTTCACATACCGCTCTTTCATTGCTTGAGGCTGGGTATGAGGTCGTTGTGCTGGATAACCTTTGCAACGCTTCACCAGAAGGGCTTCGTCGAGTTGAGAATCTTGCCAAGAAGCCGCTGACCTTTATCGAAGGCGACATTCGCGACCGTGCCTGCCTGGATAAACTCTTCAGTGAGCACGATATCCATGCGGTCGTTCATTTTGCGGGCCTGAAGGCTGTTGGCGAGAGCGTCGCTGAGCCATTGTCTTATTATGATACTAATGTAAAGGGTTCGATAACGCTTTGTCAGGCAATGCATCAGGCAGGGGTATTCCGCTTGGTATTCAGTTCCTCGGCAACGGTTTACGGGCCCGAAGCACCGGTACCTTACAACGAGAGTATGCCGCGGGGCAGTACTTCCAATCCCTATGGCTCGTCCAAATCGATGGTAGAACAGGTACTAGACGATCTGGTTAGAAGCGACGAGCGTTGGTCGGTGGCACTGTTGCGTTACTTTAATCCTATTGGGGCACATCCCTCGGGCATGATGGGGGAAGATCCGCAGGGTATTCCCAATAACCTGATGCCCTATATCGCTCAAGTGGCGGTGGGCCGCAGGCCAACATTAACGGTCTTTGGCAATGACTATGCGACCGAAGATGGCACCTGCGTAAGGGATTACCTTCATGTCATGGATCTTGCAGAAGGGCATGTGAGTGCGTTGAAACGTTTAAACGAGCCCGGCACGCACATCTATAACTTGGGTACCGGCAAAGGGCTTTCGGTGCTGCAGATGATTGAGGCTTTTGAGCGTATTACCGAGCGTCAGATACCCCATCAATTTGCCTCACGCCGTGAGGGTGATCTGGCAGCCTTCTGGGCAGATCCAGGCAAAGCAGAAAAAGAGCTGGGGTGGCAGGCTCTGCGCGGCTTGGACGAAATGATTGCGGATACATGGCGCTGGCAGCGCCAGAACCCTCACGGTTACCGCACCGAGATTAACACTACATCACAAGGGACATCGTAATGGTCAATATGGATAACGTTCGTTTAGGCATCATCGGCTTGGGGTACGTGGGGCTTCCGCTTGCCGTTGAGTTCGGTAAGGTAATGCCTACTGTTGGTTTTGATATCAACGCTAAGCGTATCGCTGAACTAAACGATGGTTTTGATCGCACGTTGGAAGTAGAGCCCTCTTTGCTGGCTGAATCCACACAGTTAAGTTTCGCCAGTGACCTGGAGGCGCTCCGTGATTGCACGGTTTACATCGTCACAGTCCCCACGCCTATTGATTCTAGTCGACGCCCTGATCTAACACCGCTGATCAAAGCCAGTGAAACGCTGGGGAAGGTCATCTCTCAAGGCGATGTGGTGATCTACGAGTCGACCGTTTACCCAGGCGCGACAGAAGAAGACTGTATCCCTGTTATTGAACGAGTTTCAGGATTAGTTTACAACCAGGATTTCTTTGCCGGGTACAGCCCCGAGCGTATCAATCCAGGTGATAAAGAGCATCGTGTCACCACGATTAAAAAAGTAACGTCTGGCTCAACGAAAGAGGCCGCTGAGTTTGTCGATGCCCTTTATCGTCAAGTCATTACAGCAGGTACCCATTTAGCGAGCAGCATTCGCGTTGCTGAAGCGGCCAAGGTCATTGAGAATACGCAGCGTGATGTGAATATTGCATTAATTAACGAGTTGGCTGTTATCTTTAATCGACTAGATATCGATACTGAAGAAGTGTTAGCCGCAGCGGGCACAAAGTGGAATTTTCTACCGTTTCGGCCGGGACTGGTAGGTGGCCACTGTATCGGGGTTGACCCCTACTACCTGACGTACAAAGCCCAGCAGGTTGGTTATCATCCGGAAGTCATTTTGTCCGGTCGTCGCATTAACGACGGCATGGGGGCTTATGTGGCTAGCCAACTGATTAAACAAATGATTAAAAAGCGCATCCATGTGGAAAAAGCGCGTGTGTTGGTGATGGGGCTTACGTTTAAAGAAAATTGTCCTGATCTACGTAACACGCGAGTGGTGGATATACTTGCCGAGCTGGCCGAGTACGATGTTCAAGCCGATGTTTACGATCCTCACGTCGATCAACAGGAAGCCGAGCAGGCTTATGGTGTCTCGCTTATCGATTCACCAGAAGCTGCCGCCTACGACGCCATTGTATTAGCGGTCGCACACGATGAGTTTAAAGCGCTTTCAGTAGATGATATTCGCAGTTGGGGAAAGCCTTTACATGTGTTGTATGACCTTAAATATGTATTGCCTAAAGCTCAAACCGACCTGCGACTCTAAAATGCTTCGCAATTAAGCCACTACTGTTCATCGCAACGTCCTCTGTTCATTAATTCAAGTGATAGCGATTGTGCCGAGCCGACGGATTGAATTGGCGGCTTGGCACACTCTGGTGTAGTGAAGCTTTTGGTGATTTCCAAAGAACAAGGTCAAATATGAAAATAGTTTTTTTTGAAAATAGCAGTCAAAAAGGTGGATCGCTACAGTCTCTTAACCTTATTTGTAAACATTTGGCTGATGATCATAGTATTACAAGAGTCTTTGCTAATTATGAAAAGGGCGAAATTGACGAGCCGGTAAATCAAAAAAATGTTTATGTTTCAAGGCAAACGAAGCTCAGTCATTATCTGACAGCTACCTGCCTCAAAGTTAACTCTTATTTAAATATTAAATTCTTTGTAAAGCTAAGTGAAATATTTGAGAGTAGTCAAGTTGAGAAGTTCCGTAAGGTGATAGAAAATGAAGCCCCTGATTTAATCGTTTTTAATAATCCTCCACACATAGATAGGCAGGCCATAAAAGCTGCTGAAAACCACCCTGCTAAAAAGATATGTCATTTAAGATTGTCAATATTCGATTCCATATATAAAGAGCCTTATTTTAAATCGCTGCTTGATAGATGCGTTCATAAATATATAGCGAATTCTTATTCTATTGAAAATAACTGGGTTGAAAATTGGGGTTTATCTGAAAACAAGATAGCGGTCGTCCATAATAGTATTGACATGGACCAAGCCCGTGGAAAGAGTGACGCTATAGAGAACCTTGTCAAAGATCAGGCAAAAACGCATGTTTGCTGTGTCGGGCGAGTAAACGATGCAAAAGGGCAAGAGTTTTTAATCAACACCTTTATGGAAGAGAAAGAGAGGCTGGCGGACTTCACATTAACTATTATCGGTGATGGGCGCGAAGCGGAACGTTTAAAGAGTTTGGTAAAAAATTCTGATTTTGAAAACCAGATAAAGCTATTAGGAAAAATAGATAAAGCCAAACAGTTTATGCACTATTTCGATATATCAGTTGTCCCTAGTAAGTTTGAGCCTTTTGGAAATGTAGTCTTGGAGTGGATGAATTTTTCAGTACCCGTGATTGCCACTAATTCGGGAGGGCCTGCAGAGATCATAGAAAATGAAGTAGATGGAATACTTTTTGAGTACGGTGATAAAAAGGGGCTTGTTGAAGCGTTATTAAAACTCAGAAATGATCAGGATCTTCATAAAACTATTTCTATTAATGCTCTTAAAAAGGTTGAGAGCAATTTCTCGGAAAGTGTATTCATTGATAAATTGAAGGCCCATTATTTTACGTGATGAGCAGCTTTTTCGACAAACTATCAACTGTAGTCGTTAATTTTACTTGGGGATGCAAAACTCCACGCCCTGGCGGCTCCCAACTACCTGTCTGAAGGTTTTTTGGATAGGGGGCTAGCGTAAGCAACACGCTCGCGCCCTAGTGAAAGTAAGCCTTTCATTGTCTCATCGAAAGAGGGGATAAAGGGTATGAGTTTATTATCACTGCGCTTACCACGGTTAACAATGGCGGGTAAAATAGGTTTCTTTAAAAGTTAAAACTGGTAGCTTAGCGTTTTATAAAGTAACTAAGTGTAAGGTTTTGTCTTGTTTGGGGAGATGGAAGAAGTAGGTCTATTGGTGGGCGTCACTAAGAAATGTACCGCTATCTTTAATGGTTCATCAAGATAACGGATAGACAGCAGGAATGATGCGCAGATCAATGTCAAAGCAAGCTATTGATTTTTATTAATAATATATATTTTATAAAAATTTTTATCTGCTTAAAAAGGGTGTATTCCGCAATTTGCTAGAATTATGTGTTTACCATTAAGCTTAAAAAAGCCTGCAGTGTCATTGGCACTGCAGGCTTTT
>AXCI01000371.1_pt1 | contig 28236 bp, 29 predicted proteins | sample 182571 | NCBI WGS metagenome assembly AXCI01 (sample SAMN02359225, study PRJNA218796) | groundwater metagenome | isolation source: Mt. Simon Sandstone pore water sample D5872 at 1.8km depth, Illinois-Basin... | place: USA: Decatur, Illinois | collected 2009-05 | reverse complement strand
GGCTATTGAATGTAATATCCACTAACTTTCCAAGCATCACCCTCCAAATGCGGAGTAATGGTTTCAACGCCCCCCGTTCTATTTTCGAACTGAGTCTGAAAGGTAAACACCATATAGTCTCCAGGCGGCGCGCCGGGCATGGAAGTATCGCGGATAACCCTAACTCGCCGGCGGGACTGAACGGCGCCAAGATCGCGACGAGCCGCGCCGATGGTACGTTCCAGCATGTGGGGTGACAGCGGTCGTTTGAGTAACGGAGAGGAGGACTCCCAGGCCTGCTCATACTCCCCGTTATCAATAGCTTCTAACCACGCCAATACTGCCGCCTCGGCCGCATTGGTATTCGATTGGGCGTGCGTGGGGAGGAGCAGTAACATAGCGGCGACGATAACGGTCACTGTTTTCGACATGGTAGGCTCTTTGGCAGTTGAAGCATTAGCGCGACTTAAGTAATTATCGGAAGATTGGCTCATTTCTTTAGCCTTAATCCTGACCTGAAGATAAATAGTGGCCAATTTCGCGCCTTTTTTGATAAAGCTGACTCGGTGATGTTGTCTATCCTCCGTTAGCCGCTCTTCCTCGCGAAAACCCAAAACGTTCCAAAACCAAAGTGCCATACGCTGGGTGCGCCAGCTTCTCAAACTCACCCCGCTCGTTTACTATGCGCCACCCCCTCATTTCAGTGTTCACCATTAGGCTACTATGTCCGCCAACGCCCTCTATACCGACCTTTCTGGCTACTACGATTTGATGTGCGCGGATATCGACTATCCAGCGCAAAGTAACGCCATTCGTAGGCTGGATCAGATTTTCGGTAACGGCGGTACGACACACCTGGATCTAGCCTGTGGCACCGGCCCACACGTCCGCCATTTCATTGATTTTGGCTACGCCAGTAGCGGGCTTGATATCAATCAGCCCATGTTGGATATCGCCGCCAAACGTTGCCCAGAAGCGCACTTCACGTTGCAAGACATGAGCGACTTCAAAGCCAACGAACCTCAAGACTTAATTACCTGCTTTTTATACTCAATCCATTACAGCGATGGCATTGAAAAGCTCAAAGCGTGTATATCAAGTGTTTATCATGCACTCAAGTCTGGTGGTATTTTCTGCTTTAACGCCGTCGATAAAGACAAAATTGATAATGGTTTATCTGTTAAACACACCGCCCAACAAGACAGCGATTTATTCACCTTCCGCTCGGGGTGGCACTACAGTGGGCACGGTGAAAAGCAGTCGCTTAGACTCAGCATTGAAAAAGCCAACGCTGAAGGTACACAGCTATGGAACGACGAACACCCCATGGTGGCCGTCAGCTTTGCGGAGTTAAGCACTCTCTTAGCGCCTTACTTTGAGGTGCATGTGTTTGAACACGACTATGAAAAAATCACTCCCTGGGATAACGCATCTGGAAATGCGATTTTTGTCTGTGTGAAAAAGTAATATTTAACAATGTATACAGTTTACTTAGTCAGGCAAGAAGGCAGGGTTGCAAAACCTCCCCGCCTCTGCGGTGATACAGATTATTGATGAAATGCTATGCAGTTAAGCTTCTGCACTAGGATGTTGTTGATTGGGCCGCAATTGAAGCTGAATACCGAGTAAGAAATTTCGCAGCACCTGATCTTTGCACTCGCGATAATTCTTGTGACTTGGCTTACGGAAAAACGCGCTTAATTCATGATTGCTTAAGCGGAAACCGGCCAACTCAAAAGCAGCCAAGATATCATCAGCCTTTAGGTCAAGCGCAATGCGCAGCTTCTGAAATACCATATTGTTGTTTAGCTGCGATTCCGGCACGGGCTGTGGGCCTTCTCGCTTACCACGCTTAAAGCTAATAAAACCGTTCAAAAACGCCGCCAGCTCTCTGTTTTTCATGGTGACAAAGGCGTCATCATCATCTTTTTTCAGCCAAGCCGTTACCTGCTCTTGAGCCACACTGACCTCCGCCAGGGCGAAGATATCCACGATGGTGCTATCTTTTAAGTCGAAGGTGTAACGGATACGGCGAAAAATATCATTATTAGTCAAAATAGTGTTCCTAGTCTTAGGCAAACCCAGCACGTTAAAGCGTTATGTGCCTCTACGTCTATCGTGTCACACATTAACATTACCAGCTTAAAAACTAACCTGCCGTCAGTTTCTCAAGTAGCTCATCAATTTCATCTTTAAGCTCGCCGTCTTCAATCTTATTGGCAGTGGTTTGAGCATTTTTAAGATTGTTGATAGCCGCGTCGGTCTGACCTAGCTCAACTTGCAGTTTTGCCATGGAAAACGCGATCGACGACATATGATCTTTCGAGTTAACGGCGACGGCCTTCTCAAAGGCTTTTTCGTAGACAGCCAGCGCCTCATCAAGCTCTTCCGTAAAATCAGCCAACGTTTCCCACTGCTCGGGGTGGTCCTTGTCGGTGTTTTCATTCTCGGTGCAGATAGCTTCCAGCTGCGCATAGAGTGCATAGAAAGCCTCTCTATCCTCTTTATCAGCAGCCCTCATGAGTTTTTCAGCGAGTTCGTAAACCGCCTTGTAAATTTTGGTGTTAATCATGAACGACTACCTTTTCTCTATTAAAAACAGTAACGAGTAAAAATTTGTTGAAAGCATATTGGTAACGCATCGACCTAACCACACGGGAAACATTGTACCTCTTCAGAAAGGCCCTACGGTGAATCATTTCGCGTCTGGTATGATGATCGCTTGTGCGGCTCTCTTCTCTCATATCGGAAACAGCGTCTGCAATAACGAGATCAGCGACGTTTCTTCTGCAGGGCGTCGTGAAGCGACTTTAAACCATCGGCGCCCCCAGCCAGCCGAACACAGCTATCAGACTCTTTCGCCCATAAGGCCGAGGAAGCCAAGTGAAGATGAACAGCCACTTGAGATGCCGCCCCTCCTTCAAGCAAACCAGCCGGAACCCACATCAAATCAGTGTCTCTTAACTTATTCGGCACAGGGCTGCCACATACCGAACAAAAATCACTTCGATAGCCTGTGGTTTTTTGAAAAGAGCGAATCCCCGACTGACCTGACACCCAGTGAAAGTGCTGCTCATCGACAAACGTGGCAGCATTAGCGGTAGATCCGGTCAATTTACGGCATAAAGAGCAGTGGCATTGATAAAGATTAGGTAGCTCTCCCTTAATTTCAAACGCTACATCCCCGCACAGACACTTACCTATCATTGAGCACTCCTATGCTACGTAATGCACACAGTTAACAGTAGTGCTCCATGATGAACTCAGGGTGGCCCGTATGCTCATCAATCTGCTCACCGAGTGAAATAAAACCATGCTGCTTATAAAAATTGATACTGGGCGTATTCTGGCTGTAGACACTGAGCTGCAAACACGACCTTCTGCTCTTGGCGTCATCCATCAGCGCTGAGCCTATCCCTTGACCCTGCAAGTTTGGAGACACAAAAATAGCAGCCAAGGTACTGCCATAAAGGCAGTAAAACCCGGCTATTTGCCCATCCACTTCAAATACAACGGTCTCCGATGCTGGAATATAGACAGTGCGCATTTCGCTAACTTTCGACTTCCAAAATGCTGGCCCGACGAAGTCATGGGCCTTAATCGATGCAGAAAGCCAGATGTCCAAAATGTGTTCAATATCTGACTCACGGTATTCACGAATCATCTAGCGGTTCCTAATGAGGTCATTGGCGCCGAAGGCGTTACTGAAAAGCTGCCTAGCCCTGGCATAGGTTTGCACCGGCACCAGGGCTAGACAGCTTCTTAAAATAAGGCGGGGATGCACTGCCTTTCTTAGGCTAAATCTGTTTCTTCCAGAAGATCAAATTGCTTCCTTCAAAGCCTGCGAAAGCGAAAAGAAGATTTTACCAGATTATTCAAAATATTTTTAAGTGCGGAAAATCTAAATGCATCACAGGTCAGCATCCCCGGAAGGTGCTCACCTGCTTATTAAGGAGCATCTTGATTTAAATTCCGCTCGGCCGGGATATCGCTCAGATACTCGACAAACTCCACCTCAAACCCAGCCGGGTCGACAAAATAGACATTTTTACGAAACGGCTCGACAGCGCCTGCTTTCGCAATGGCATAGCCCGCGTTATTCAACCTGGCCACCACGGCATCCAGGTTATCGGTCACATAGGCAAAATGGGCCAAGCCAACGCTGTGGCCTTTCAAATCACGATTCTCCCCTTCGCCGTGATCGCTTAACGCCAGGTAATGCTCATCGTCACCAAAGTGCACCCATTGTCGCGGTTTGCCATACCACTCGCCATGGCCTTCATCGCGTACCCGCCAGTGCGGAAATACGGTGCGGTAAAAATCCAGCATGGCATCCATATCATCAACGACTAGATTCACGTGCTCCAAGTACATAAGTGTCTCATTGCATTAAGTGAAATGGCAGGATAAAACCTCAACTTCACTTGAGGTAAAGCTGTTTTTGAAAAAAATGGTAAAAAAGATTCAGGAGTACGTGATGGCAGAGGCAATCTGGAGTGTTGGCAAGGTCGCAAAGCGCTGCGGCATTAACGTCAGTACCTTGCACTTTTACGAGCAGCAAGGCCTGATTCAAAGCTGGCGCAATGCGGGCAACCAGCGCCGGTATAAGCCAGAGGTGTTAAGGCGGATTTCGGTGATCAAAGCCGCGCAGAAAGTCGGCGTTAGCCTGGAAGAGATCAAGCGAGCCTTTGAATCACTGCCCAATAACCGCACACCGACGGTTGAAGATTGGCAACAGCTTTCAAAAAACTGGCAGCAGATGCTCGATGGCCGGATTGCTTACCTGCAAAAGCTGCGTAATAACCTAGCAGGCTGTATCGGCTGCGGCTGCCTAAGCATGACCAGTTGCCCGCTCTATAACCCGGACGACAAGCTGGCTGAGCTCGGTAGCGGTCCGGTACTTTTGGATCAGGCAGAACAGCGGGCTGGGTTGGATTGATAGACCAGTTAACGTACACGAACCGCCTGATGCTTGTTGATGTTAGAATTGTGACGCCAAGGATGGGCTTCTAGCGCCTCAATTAGCCTCCGTTTCAGCGGTCGGCTGCTTTTACCCTATACTGCCTCATCTTTTATTTTCGACACACCTTAAGACCATCGGTCAGAGCTCCTAATGCCATTTGCAAAACTAGGATTATCCAGCCCTCTTGTTCAAGCGATTACTGAACTAGGTTACACAACGCCAACGCCCATCCAGGAACAAGCGATTCCTGTCATTCTCTCGGGTCAGGACTTAATCGCCACCGCACAAACAGGCACAGGCAAAACCGCTGCCTTTGTTCTGCCGCTGCTGCAAAAATTCAGCAACGCTGGGACATTACGCGGCAAGCGCATACGGGCGCTGATTCTCGTACCAACTCGCGAGCTAGCGGTTCAGGTCGAAGCCAATGTGGCTCAATACGCTAAACACACGCACCTAACCTCAATGGCGATGTATGGCGGTGTGGATACCGACGCTCAAAAAGAGCGTCTAATCAAAGGAGTCGATATTCTGGTCGCCACGCCGGGCAGATTGCTTGATTTAGCGCATCAGCGTGCGCTGCACTTTGATGAGCTTCAAGTCCTGGTGTTGGACGAAGCGGACAGAATGGTCGACATGGGTTTTGTCGACGATATTAACAAGATCATAGAACGCCTGCCTGAAAACCGTCAGAACCTACTGTTTTCGGCTACCATGACCGGCGACGTTCGCGCTCTAGCCTACGGTTTTTCAGACAGCAAGATGACCGACCTGGCGGCTGACATATCCATTTCTCCCAACATCCGCGCCGCTGCTAACATCAAACAGTGGCTAATCACGGTCGATAAGGACAACAAGTCCGCCTTGTTAAGCCACCTGATCAACGAGCAAGAGTGGGATCAGGCGCTTATTTTTACCGAGAAAAAACACAATGCAGCCAAGCTTGTTGCTCAACTGGAAAAACGTGGCATCAAGGCAGACTCCATTCATGGAGGCAGAAGCCAGGCCATGCGCGAAAACGTTTTGGCCCAGTTCAAATCGGGCGAACTCAAGTACTTGGTCGCGACAGGGGTGGCCGCGCGGGGCTTGGATATTGGTGAACTAAGCCGTGTGGTGAATTACGATTTACCCTTTCAGCCAGAAGAGTACATCCACCGTATTGGCCGAACCGGCCGTGCGGGCGCCTCAGGGGAAGCCATCTCTTTGGTAGACATGAGTGACTTTAAAAATCTTTGCGCCATTGAAAGGCGCTTAAACACTATTATCGAGCGCAAAGAAATCGCCGGCTTCCCGGTTCGAAAAGAAGTACCCGCTTCAAACTTGAACCATGTAAAAAATAAACGTTAATAGTTAACAAAGAAGCTCGCCTCTTGAATGCATGAAAGGTGAGCTTCTTTATAGATATTTCACGAATCTGGTAAAAACGCTTCTAATAGCTCGGCATTAGTGGGATATTTATCCAATAACGCAAGCAACTTCTGCGCGCCTTCTACTGGCTTAAGCGCTGTCAAACCTCTACGCAATATCCTCACCTTCTCAATATCCTTTGCATCAATCAAAAGCTCTTCGCGGCGGGTACTGCTTTTGGCAATATCGATTGCCGGGAAAAGCCGTTGATTAGCCACATCCCGGGATAACACCAGTTCCATATTGCCCGTGCCCTTGAACTCCTCGAAAATCACCTGATCCATACGGCTTCCCGTATCCACCAGCACGGTGGCCAGAATGGTGAGCGATCCGCCGTTTTCGATCTTTCGCGCGGCGCCAAACAGTTTTCGGGGTATTTCCATCGCTCGGGAATCCAGCCCACCCGACATAGTGCGACCATTACCACGCTGCTCGGCATTATGAACGCGCGAGAGTCTGGTAAGAGAATCGATCACAATCATCACATTATGACCCTCGCCTGCTTGCTTACGCGCCGTTTCAAGCAGCTTATCCGCCATACGCACGTGGTGTGTGTAGGTTTCGTCTGAAGACGATGCATGCACTTCTGCCGACACACTGCGCTTAAAATCGGTCACTTCTTCAGGGCGCTCATCAATCAGCAAGGCATACAGCTTTATGTCAGGATGCGCTTCTGCCACGGCCTGACAGATATGTTTTAACATTGTCGTTTTGCCAGAGCCTGGCGGCGCTACAATCAACCCTCGTTGACCCATCCCAATGGGCGTAATCAAATCCATCGCTCGCACAGTACGCTGCTCAGAGCCAGGCTCTAAATAAATGCGTGGGGAAGGATGGATAGCGACACCATTTAAAAACCGTTTTTCGGGATCATTAGGGAATTGATCTTCAACGTCGTCGGCGGGCTTGGCATCTATCTCTCTTTTCGCCTTCAAACCTAGTATTTTTCTCGTCATATTATCGATGTATCGCCTTGAATAATTTGAATTTATAGAATGACTGCATCATAGGCCAGCCGACTGAGCGCATCGTTGCGGCATTTGGCATGGAAATAGGATAAGTCTTGCTTGTCCTCAATCAGCAGCGCTGCCTTTGCTTGTTATGCCAGCCGAATTTATTTACTAGGCTATTTAGAGATTTCATTTATTACATCCGCAATATCATCAAACTCCTCGACCCAAATTATTTCAACACCAAATGACTTAGCATCGCTATTTTCAAAGTTGTGAACAGTTTTTACTAGACCTTTAGCAATATTTGTTAATTCCTCCTTCTCATTCTCACCCTCTATTAAATTTTCTTTATCCAATAGCTCTTTCAGTCGTTTTTTAACACGCTCTACCTTGTATTTCCTTTTAATGATGAAATGTTGAGTTTTATCATGCCCCCTTTGCGACTTTGCAATATCCAATAGCCGCCGTAAATTAGGATCTGAAAAAGAATGCCCAATAAAAAGACAATTTGAATCTTTAAATTTGTTTATTTGAACCAAATTACTCCAATGATATAAATCCATATACTGTTTATGATAACTATCATCTGATAGAATTACAGCATGTTTATCTGTGACATTACCAGTTCTTGGAAGATATCCGTGAACGTGATATATGGGAAGCTCATCCTTTTTCGGGTTCATCCCAAGCGTATATATGCTTTTATATTTAATACCCAAATCTAAAGATTTAAGCTTTTGCTCAAGTATGTCATCGTAGTTATAAGTTATAACTGAATCTAGGCTAGGGTTTTTCCCAGGAGAAACGCAAAGCTGAACTATAGATTTATATATAGGACTATCTACATCCTTTATATTTTCATAAAGCGCCTTTCTAACTTCTGTTTCAAATGGATATTTGCGGCTTCCTTTTTGCTTCTCTTCTTCAAAATGAAGCTTTAAGTATCTTGCTGCTATCAAACTACTCGGACCAAATACCGAGTTAAACATACCCGCCATGATCTGGCTTTCTGAATCATCATCATCAAGAGTTTTAGCAAGCAGTCGCTTAAGGAGTTCATCCCATGATGGGAGGCCAAAGTCTACAGAGACGCCAGCACCGAGTATTAGCGTTAGAGTTTCATTCTCATAATGCCCTTTTAATTCTCTTATGCTTTTTCTTTTATCTGCCTCTGGGTCAGCTAACAATTTCTCCTCTATATCAAATATTTTTATTTTCAGATTCTTGAAAGTCTTATCAAAAACATCGGAAAAAATATCGTCAAACTTTCCTGTTTCTTTATCCTTGCTCAGATTTTCCCAAAAGGTTTTACTGTATTCGGATTCTAAACGCTTATTGTTCCCAGATACAACAATCTTACTACCATCTTTTGCAGTAACTATTCGCAGTCCTTTCTCGTTTTCTTTTTCATCGCTCATTTATATTTCTACCCTGTTTGCATAACGAGGCTGTAGAAAAACCCGATTTCGAGCCGTCTCCACCGCCTCTCGTCCTAATTTACTTACTCAGCCAGTCATCTGGCTGAGTAATCTTAATATTGGCATTTAGCCACTTGAGCGCCCAGCTAAAGCTTGTTGAAGACGGCCTTTGCTCTTAAAAAGCAACTTATCCTCCTCTAAGCCCTTCATGACGCGGCCAAGTGGCCGTAATTCGCTAATTTCTCAATATTGTGCACCAAGCAGTAGAGCTGCCACTGACCTTGCACCTTTTGCTTACCCCGAAGGCTGAAGCGGTTCAGTCTTTTCGTCGTGCCAATGTTGCCGAAGACTGGCTCCACGACTGACATACGATGGCTGTAAATTTCTTTGCCCTTGGAGCTATCAACCCGGTGCTTCATCCAGTCCGTGTAATTGGGTAAGCGTTTGTTCTCGAAAATAAAAGACACTTGTCGACCAGCACCCTTGCGATTGTCGGCAGAGCTCGGATTTTGCATGCAGCGGTATTTCTTTGGGCAGTGCCGACATTGCAGCAAGCGTCCTTCAAAGTGTACCCGGATCTTGCCAGTGTCTGTTTCTCGTTGCCCGCGATAGGACAGTTTTTCGCCGGTTGGGCAGATACACGTTAGCTCTACTGGATCAAACTGGAACGCGCTGGCGGGCATCGTCTCCCGCCAGCCTTTATCTGGTAAGTTCTGGTGGCGCTTGCCGTACTTGTTTTTCTGGTCGGCGAACTTCGGATCTCGGCTGCGGAACTGGTTATCGGGGATGTAGCCATTGATCTGCTGTTCGTACAGATACTTAATGTTAGCTTCATTGGCAAAGCCAGTATCGGCAGTTACGACAGTGCCTTTCTGGTAGATGTTTTCCGCAATTCCTAGCTTCTTAAAACGGGCTTCGACCGTTTCCAGTACGGGCTGCAAAGTGTGGTGTTCCTGGCCTTCGCCAAAGGCCTGGGCATCAGATCTGGTGTTTTTTATCCACCGTGGCTACACCGTTATAGCCTTGAATCTTGCCCTTGCTGGTGGTCATTTTGGCACTTTCGTTATCGGTGAGGTTGCTCTTCACTTCCTTGATTCGCTTTCCCCGGCCCATCCTTGGGCTGTGCGTCTTTAGGAAACGATCCACTTTGTTCATGGCGGCATCTAGCGAGAGAATCGTCTTGGCCCGTCGAATATCTCTATCCAGATCGGCTTCCGTCTCGACCTCATCACGCGCGTAGTGTTCCAGTAGGTGATGCCGAATCAGGCCTCTCAGTTTCTCATCCAATTCTTTGAACGTGCCAGACCACTCTTTGGAGGCATCGGAGGACATCTTGCAGCCATCAATCGCAAAGAGTTCGTTACCCAGCAAGCCTTGTTCATGGCATACCAGCAGCACTTGTTCGAACAGCTCTTCAATCTCATCCGCATGCCGACTGACGAAGCTTGCCAGTGTGGTGAAGTGGGGCACGGTATCGCAGGAAAGGGCTTTGAAAATAATATTGGTCTCGCAGCTCCACTGTATCTCGCGACTGGAGGTGATGCCTTTTGAGTAGGCAAACAGGATGATCTTCAACAGGATGGCCGGATCGTAGGCCAGCCGCCCTGTCGCGTCGTTGCGATACTTCGGATGAAAAATCGACAAGTCGAGTTTATGCTCGATCAGGTAATGCACTGCGTGCTCAAAGGTGCCGGGGTGGAGTTGATCTTGGTAGTTGATCACCACCATCGCATTTTGATCGTGGTTATAAGGCTTGAAGCGCGGCATGCTGACCATTCCTCGTCTGTTTTTCCCGATCCTACCAAAACCTAGTCGTCAAAAGAGTTTTTCTACAGCCTCAACGCCTCACATCACCGGCAGCAAAAAGCAGAGCGAGGAACGAGCGGCGCTTTTTGCTGTCCGAGTGCATGTGATTGTTATGTGTTTTCATACGATACTTTCTCTTAGCATGTATCCAACAACAGACCCTTTTTCAATTAAATAATCTAATATTAAGAGCAAGTTGTCTTTTATAGCTTTTATTTTTTATTTTTCACGATTTCTAAAAGTGTATTTCCGAGTGAAATTTTCTAAATAATAGATAGTGTTAGCTTCGAGTTTTTTATCAGCTATATTTTGATTGTTTTTTAGAACACTTGAAATCCAGAGCACTCCATCATCTATATAATGGCTTCCAATATCATTTAATAATTTCGATATAGCATACAAAAAGGAAGGGCAATGCCCAATTTCATTTGACAGTTCTGCGAAAAATCTTTTATTACTGTCTTTAAACGAATGCCACTCTTTAGCTGATTCTTTCCAAGGTACTGTAGCAAAAAGATAGCTTTTCACTATTTTGGACACATACCAACGCCCATCTCCTTCTTTGCAAATATCAATTATCTTTTCTTTAAAAGTATTCCAGACAAACCAGAAATTATCATAGGTATTTAATTTATCTTCAGTTAAAACAAACTCTTGAAATAAATCTGCAATAGATTCAGATGAATTAAAATTATCAATAAACGGTTTTAAGTAATCTTGAATTTCGTCTTTAGGTGAGTTCAATACGAAATAAGTGTAAGTTTGCAAAAAATCATGTTTAACCTTGTAGTCAATCTTATCGTCTCTATCATCTAAACCCAATTTTTCTGCAAAAGCAGAAATCACTGCTTTTGCAATCGCCTTATGGTCATTGTTATCAGTTATTTGAGGAATCATACGAAATGCTGTTCTTAATACCGAAAGATCATATTTTTCAATATCTATCAAATTTGATAGTGAAAGCTTGTTGTCAACAACACGTTTTATGTCTTTTTCGTTATCTTCAATAAATCTTTTTAAAAATTGATCATCGTGATATTCATACACCCCTTTTTTGTAATTTTCTTGGCGAATTCTTGTTTTCAAATCATCATATTTAGGTCTTAGTAATAAATACCCTAGCAATAAAGACTGAGCATCACTAAAATTATTACCCCATAACTTCTGGATGGCTATGATTGGGAAAATGCTAAAACTTTCGCTTGAAAGCATACCGCCTACATGTGAGTCATTAAATAGACTTAGTAGTAAAACAATTTTTATATGTTCTTTTTCCTCTGGAAACACTTCTAGCAAAGTTGTAAGTGCGAAGATAGTAGGCTGTATCCCATCAGATATTTGATATTGATAATTCGGGTTAAGAGAAGAAGTTGCAATTCCTAAAACAATATCTTTGCAAAAGGATTTATCTTCCACCGAGAGTTCATCAATGCTTTTTTCAATTAGAACAGAACAGACAAATGCTGGAATTGAATGATTAAAAAGAAAAAACTTTCTTCCTCAGAATGTTGCATCTTATAAATTTCAGGTGCTTTTATAGTTTTTAATTTTCTAAGTATATCCTTTACTTCTTGGAGCGCAAGTAACGCATCATTTTCATATTTCTCATACTGCTTGTATTTATCATCATTATTGCATTTTAATTCAGCCCATAACTTTAGCGGAAGATACTTCATTTGTTCATTATATTTTTTTTGAGCTTCTTCGCTATATTCCTTTATATCTTTATCAATTTCTGGGTTAAACTGGATTGCAATACCACCATCAGTTTCTTCGGTTGTTATATTCATCTTTCTCCTGTCCATTCTAGCAAGAAAAAGTCTCCAAGTTTTATCTGATTCGGTTTGATCTCCTTCAGACGGTAATTCTTTATAATAACTATCTAACATTTCCCACAAGGCCTTTTGTCTTTTCCCTGCTTGTTCCTCACTAACCTCTTCATTTCTAAATAGTTGGTAATTCAAAAATAGATGCTCTAAACACGATTTTCGATGTTTGTCTTCACACGTTTTTATTCTTTCTTCATCGTAAAATTCATTTGTCGTACTCCCCATGTTTCGACCAATTGAATACAAAGATTTAGCCCCTTGTTCGGCAAATAGTCTTGTTGTATCATTGAGGATCAATTCTTTTGTTTTGAATAGAATTTGAGATGTTCCAAATGTTTTTTCAGGATATGCTAAAACAATACTTGCTACCACAGCTGTAATTGATGCTGATTCGGAATTCTTGAGAAGATAAATAAGCCAACTTTCTAGTATTCTGGACTCAACATTTTTACCATTTTCCAAAAAATACTTTTCTAAAGCCATATGAACTGATTGAAGCAGATAAGGACTTACTGGAGAACCAGTTCCCCTATACATATTCCAAAGGCAATGGCTTATATATTGATCCTGTGTCTTCCCATCTTCAAAAAACAATTTTACCTTTATGACTGATTTATCGAAATCAGAAGATACATACTTCCGTACTGATTTGTTAGTAAAATAGAGAATAAAATCAATTGTTTCTTTGAGATGAAACTGTAGCAACCAATAAATTGGGGTCTGGTAAGCACTTGCTGGATGATAGTCAGAATGGTTGGACTCCAAACCAAAGTGTTGTTCAACTTCTATTCGTGAACGGTAAAAATGGTCTTCTTGTTTTTCCGTATAAGACCAAAATAAATCAGCTAATTTTAAAACACTTTCAGGTAGAACTTTAGAAACAGATATTCCTTCAAGCTTTGTTAAAATAACTTTTGATAAATCATAATAAGGGTCTCTATGGTTTTTCCACTTGTTATTTAGAATTTCGTTAAAAATCTCCTTTAACTCATCTTTGATTTCAGAGGAGCCATAGAGAATAGTTTGTAGAAGGTGTTCTTTGGTATTATCACGAGAAAAATATACATCTTCACTAATAATCCACTGATAATATTGTAATGCAATCAAGCCTGAAAGCCTTGTGGTTTCACCTTCCTTAATTTTGCTATTCCAATCATGGATTAACGGTAAGATAAAATTGATATTTTCAATTCCAATTGTTGCTATGTTGTCAAAAACAAATTTTATTAGGTTATCCCATCCTTGGCCTTTTGGCTTTGTCAAAACATAATTTAGTGAAAATAAATTTAGGTTGCGAATACCTAATTGCTTAAAGAAATCATCATCAACTTCCTTACAAGCAATTCTTAATATAAAGGTGAGTTTTCTTAATAAGATTTGTTCATCATATAACAGTTCATCTTTAAAAAGGTCAAAAAATACTTTTGAATAATTAGATAACAAAACAGAAACTAATATCTCATCTTTCCAAAACGGTTCAATTTCTTTGCTCTCAATTATTTCTTCAATAAAACTTTTAATGTCACCATGTTCTAATAAAAGTTTTTCTGATAACCAGTTTCTAAAACTTCTACGAATAGGAAGTGATTGTCCTATTCTCTCAAAAAAATCCTGATTTGATATCTTTTTTATAAATTCACTCTCAACAATTTTCTCTAATGCCCATTCCTCATAAATATCATGTGTAATAAAATATCCAGCTACTTCATAACCTAAAATTCCATCTCGTACTAATTCAATATCCAGAGTATTCGAGTCACAATCTGGGCTAATAAAAAATTGTCCTGAGCTGGCTCTCTCAAATGCTGATTTTAAAAAACACCGTTCCCGTTCAGGTTTGGATTTTTTTATATTTTTATTCCATAATTTATTCTTAAACCCACTGTACTCTAATTCTTCTTTATCTTTATAAAACCTTAAGTATTCGTTTAGATAGAATGGATTTCTTATTAACTCTAACAGTTTTTCATCTTTAGGTAACGAAAAGGAGTGTTCCTCTGAAATCTTACTGAGTTCTTCCAGCTCTAAATTGTTGACGCTTATATTTAATGGAGCGATATTGTATATTTCAAAGAATTGATAATTTAAATCCTCTAAATAATTATTCCTTGTTGTAAAAATAATCTTCCATTTGTCTTTAATAAGAATCGACAAAAACTCTTTAAATGGATCGTGATTATTTAGATCCAGTAATTTTTCAGCAGAGTCAATGACAACTATTTTTGTTCCTTCATACTTATAAACCTGAGTAAAATCGTAAAAACTAAAATCTGCATATAGATCATTTATACTTCTTAGCTCAAACTCGGTTGCCTTAAATACAAAAAAAGGTGTTTGCTCTTTTACTTGCTCATAATATTTCTTAATAAGTACGGTTTTACCAACTCCTCCTATTCCACTTAATATCGAGATTTGCTGAGAGGCATCCTTTAATTCTGTAAGTTGTTTGTTTCTATTAATTTCAAAATATTGATTATTGAATGAGATGTTTATTTGTATTTGGCTTAAGATATTTTCTGTATGTTTATGCTGCTCTTCAATTAATTCAAAAACACTTTTGTTGTTTGAGAAAAAGTATTTGGCAAAGTGCTCATTATTAACAGATACAAACTCAGATTCAAAATAACTAGCTGTTCTCCATTCTAATATAATATTTAGTTTTTTTGCTTTTTGCTCAGCATCCATCAATCCTTGTGGATTTTTCCCTTTGTTTTGTCCCCACTCTTGATTTGAGTAAAAAAGCAATTTTGTGATGTTCGGATAATCTATTTTTGCTTTTTCAATAGTGTTTACTAAATCATTCTTGTGAATTGAAAGTGATGTATCATAGAATTTGGCTTGCCAACCTATTACTTCATCACCTTTTTCTATTGGATTAGTTTCAATTGCTGCTTGGTTTTTAAAGCGGAAAATACCAAATGGCTTATCAAACTCTTTGCAAAAAAGTAAATAGCAAAACCATTCAAAATTACTTTGAGGGTTTTCACTAAATTTTGCTCTAAATATGTCCCAATTCGGTTTTATCATTCAGTAATCCATTTTAGAGATTTCATGCTAATTCCTTCGTACACATAACGCCTGCCACAACGGTTTGGGTGAATTGGCGGCATTTTTGCGTCTTTTTGCAAAAATGGTGACAGTTTACCCAAATCCGCTTGCTGGCACTTGTTATGCATTTCACTCAACCCGGCTATCCAAGGGGTCATGACGCTTGATATAAGCTGTAGCATTAGTCAAATGCCCTGCATCTTTTATATTTGTACATGCTTTGCCACCCCACAATTGCTTTTCATGCAATTGCTTCAATATTGGAAACTCTTTTCGAATTAGCCGGGATGTGTAACCCAAAATTGTTTGCGAAATAAACGCCGGCTCAGCTTCGCCTTGGACAAGAATGTGGATGTGGTTAACAGCAGCCGCAACTGCGTGAACCTTCAAATCAATGCTCTCAGCTTTTTCAACTAGGAGCTGTTCAAGTCTAAGTCGAATCGGCTCGTCGAAAACACTCTTTCTATATTTTGTTGCCGCTGTGAAGTGATAGCACTTCTCATAGGCTTCGTACTCAGACCTGTAGAACACTGACCAATTCTCCATTTCCTGCATAACAGTGATTAGACTGCACGTTCTGATATTGAATAAACGCGCTGCGCTGTTCAACATTCTTATCGCGCGTGCCGAACCGTCCATAACTATCTGACATTCAATAAAATTAATAATAATTTGGCTGTATATCCAAAATTCGCGCTCACGCTAGTTTTGCTGATCTAATCATACTCTATTCATAAAATTGGCTTAGGTCACGTGGCTTTGCAGAAAAATTGAGCTGGAGTAGGCTTTGGGCAGCTGGCGCTGCCTTCGCGCCGGGCCGCCGTCGCCGCTGCAGGTGCCTTTTGGCTCGTTCCTTGCCAATTGTTACACCGCTCTACAACTGTGCAATTACTTAATATTAAGTAGTTTATAGTGCGTGGTGAGCGTAACGCACTCGCAATAGTGGACTGTCACGTTATTGGGCTGTTTTTTTGTGTGACTGGATCTTTACGCGCTGAAGCGCCCTCCCACAACACCGGTTCAACACCACTAACGCAGTGGCTGGGTTGTGGGGGTCGCTTTGAATTTGGGCTTTAAGGACGTAGTGGAGGGTTTCGAAGATTTGGTCTGTAGTCGTGCACTAGGCCTGGGCGTTGGCATAACGTGCTTTAAGCAGGATAATAATATCTTCGCTATGCAGGGTGATTTAGGGGTTGGCCAGCGCCTCAACTTTTATTGCCACTCAAGCTTGAGGTCTTTGTGTGACTGGGCACAGTCGCGCAGATAAAGATTGATCAAGCTCTGATAGGGAAGGTCTTTCTCTTCCGCCAGATGCTTGAAATACGCAATGGTATCTTCATCCAGCCGAATCGTGACCTGCTTTTTTAGCTTCTTGGCGTATGGGTTTTTGACTGACTCTGAAAAATCGTAATGGTCACGCATGTCTATACCCTTCGTAAGTTTTTCGCTCTCGTTTATCCGCCTTGCGCGCTGAGATAATTCGGATTGTTTCTCCGTCTCTAACGCAGTGGCACACCACCAGTAAACGGGAATGAATGCTCGTTCCAAGGAGTATGAACCGATCCTCCTCTTCAGAATGATCGGGATCCGATATGAGTCGGCCAAACTCGTCCGTAAAGGCAGTTTTTGCCTCTTTGAACGAGATGCCATGCTTCTTGCGATTAGCGGCATCCTTACTCGGATCCCAATCAAAGGTTAGATGGCTCATGCACTACATTGTAGTTATATTGTAGTTATTATCAACTCACTAACTGTTGATGATTCTCAAGTCAGAACCGTCGCGCGCTAAAGCGCCCTCCCACAAGTTTTAGCATGGCTTGCGGGAGGCGCTGCGGGCTTAGGCTTTTAGGACGTAGCGTAGGGTTTCGACGACTTGGTCAGTGGTGGTGCACCAAGCGTTCGCCCCCGCATCCACTTCTTTCAGCGGGTGGACGATGTCTTCGCTGTGCAGGGTGATGTAAGGCTTGGCCAGCGCTGCGCAGTAGCCTGCGTCGAAGGCGGCGTTCCACTGTTTGTACTGGTCGCCGAAGCGTACAACAACCAGATCCGCCTGCTCGATCATCGTGCGTGTGCGGATGGCGTTGACCTTGGATGACTGGTGGTCGCGCCAGAAGCCATTTTCCGGTTTGCCCAGGTGATCGCCGGCGGCGTCAGAGGCGCCGTGGTCGGTGACAGGGGCGGTAAACACGATATCCAGGCCTGCTTCGTCAGCACCGCGCTGGATTTCTTCGCGCCAATCGGTGTGGATCTCGCCGGATAGGTAAACGTAAAAGCTCATGGCTATTCCTCAAATACTAGTTGGTCAGTAGCGCTATTTTATGGAAAAACATTCCATATTTATACCAGCGTTATAGCAAAGGTTGCCTAGCCAGCAGGTAAATATCCATTATCCAGCCGTGGGTGTCGCGCAGCTCAGCCCGACGCTGGATGATCTGGTCGCCGACGTCGCTTAGCCAGCCTTTGATCAGGCACTGTTTATCCATGCCCAGGTAGGCGCCCCACCAGATGTAAGTGTCATCTTGCGACAGCGAGGTAAAGGCCCCGCCGCTATCCAGCATTACGGCAACGGTGGCGGCATCATTCGGCCAGCCGCGTTCGCGTAGGCGGCGGCCGGTGGTGATGTGTACCGGCTCGGCTAGGGCGTTGAGGGGGATTTTATGCTCGGCGGTGAGCACTTGCAGGCTGGTGATGCCTGGCACTACCTCTACATCAACCTGCTTACCCGCAGCGCTTAGACGCTGGGTAATGCGCAGGCTGCTGTCGTAAAGCGAGGGGTCGCCCCACACCAGCATCCCTACCCGCCCACCGTTGGGTAGATGTTCATCGATTAGCTGCGCCCAGACGCTGGCGATGGCAGCGTGCCAGTCATCCACCGCGCCCAGGTAGTCATTGCGGCCATCTCGGCCACCATCACGACTAGGCAGATCAAACTCGACGATCTTGGTGGTCACCGGCGCTTCCAACAGTCGTTCGCAAAGTAAGCGGCGTAGATCGATCAGATCCGATTTAGCCTCGCCTTTGCGGGGCAGCAGAATCACGTCGGCTTTATTGAGGGCGCGCACTGCGGCCAGGGTGACGTGTTCGAGGTTGCCGGTGCCGATGCCTATGAGCGACAGCGTGATCATGGTTCGCGCTCTTGGTCTTGGCTTGCCGTGGCAAAAGGCGAATCCGCCGACTGGGGGCGAAAGCGGCGGTCGTAGCCAACGGCGTAGAGACTGCTCTCTTGGAAGTCGTCGCTCTCCAGCACCGGCCCGACCAGAATTAGCGCGGTTCGCTGCATGGTGTCATCGATTAGCCCTTCTATGCTGACGAGCCGCCCGCGCACCACCCGCTCGTCGGGCCAGCTTGCCCGCCATACAATTGCTACCGGGCACTGCTCGCCGTAGTAAGGCGTCAGGCTTTCGACCACCTGGGAAAGATTATGGATAGAGAGATGAATGGCCAACGTGGCGCCGGTGCGGGCGAAATTGGCAAGCGTCTCGTCGCTGGGCATGGCGCTGGCCCGACCCGGTGTGCGGGTGAGCACTACCGACTGAGCGACACCGGGTAGCGTCAGTTCCTGGCCCAGGGTTGCCGAAGCAGCCGCAAACGCTGGCACGCCGGGGGTAATGCTGTAGGGGATATCCAGCTCGCGCAGGCGGCGCAGCTGCTCGCCCATGGCCGACCACACCGATAGATCCCCCGAATGTAGCCGGGCGACATCCTGATCTTCGGCGTGGGCGCGGCTGATCTCCTGCATAATGTCATCCAGCGATAGCGGCGCGGTATTGATCACCCTAGCCCCAGCCGGGCAGTGTTCGAGGATTTGCTCAGGTACTAATGAACCCGCGTACAGGCACACCGGGCAGGCGGCGATCAGGTCGCGACCGCGCAAGGTAAGCAGATCCGGCGCGCCGGGGCCGGCGCCAATGAAGTGAACGGTCATTCTTTGATTCCTTTTGCCAACGCGGCGGTGGCCTTGCGATCCGCTGAAATTATCCGTGGCCCTAGCAGCGTTGCCCCTGGGCCTGCCGCTAATAGCGCTACGGCCTCCGCCACGCTGCCCGTGCCGCGGGCCTGCATACTTTGCGCTGAATGAGTCAGCGTTGTCACCGTCGGTAGCTCGGCGTCCGCTACGGCGATGACTTCGATGCCTCGCAGTCGTCCTAGCTCTTCGACTAACGGCAGCATTGAATGAGCCACCGCCAGCTTATCGATAGCGCCAGCGCCGCATTGGTAAATAGTCCCGTACTGCTCGATAAGTTGATCTAGCGCCTGAACGAGCGAGGCAAGCGAGGCCTCGCGGCGAAAGCCAAATCCGACGACGTGTAACGCCTGCGCCTTCATCGAACGCCCCGCCACTGAACGATCGGATAGCTGGCCTTCCAGCCTCGCCGGGTGCCGATGGGGGCTGCGTTGGCCAGTTCAAGGCGCAGCAGTTCGCCGCCTTTTTTATGATGCCAGTGCGCCAGCAGCCCTTCGGATTCCAGGGTGACGGCATTGGCGACGATGCGCACGCCCTCGGGCAGGCGCTGCCATAAATCGTCTAACAGCGCTTGGGATAACCCGCCGCCGATGAATACCGCATCGGGAAGCGGCGTATCGTTTAGCACTTCCGGCGCACTGCCCTCTTTTACCTCAAGCCAATCAACGCCCAGGTTATCTGCATTGCTGCGCGCCCGCGCTGCCCGCTCTGCGTTTTGCTCGAAGCCTACCGCTTGATTATCCGGGTGAGCGAGCAACCACTCAATGGCAACAGAACCTGAACCGGTGCCGATATCCCATAGCCGCTCGCCGGGCATGGGGGCCAGCGCCGCCAGGGTGATGGCGCGAATGGCCTGCTTGGTAATCTGGCCGTCGTGTTCAAAAAACCGATCCGGCAGGCCGGGTGTCAGGGGCAAGGCGGGACCGCTACCGGCGACTTCCAGCCCCACCGCCACCGGGTGGTCGATATCCTGGGGCAAGCTAGCGTCGACACGGCAGTGGCGTATGCGCTCGTTATCGCCGCCCAGGGCTTCCAGTACCGTTAGCTGGGAAACCCCAAAGCCGAATCGGTTAACCAGAGAGGCAAGTTCGGCCACCGCTTCGCCGTCTCTGACCAGTATCAGCAAACGCCTACCGGCATGCAGGTAAGGCCGAATGCGCGTCAATGGTTTGGCGTGCAGTCCCAGGCAGATGCAGCGCTCCAGCGGCCAGCCCAAGCGCCCAGCCGCCAGGCTGAAAGTGGAAGGCGCTGGCAGTGCCAGCCACTCGTCGGCGCTGAGATGCTGCGCCAGTGTGCTGCCCGCGCCAAACCAGAACGGGTCGTTGGAGACCAGCATCACCACCCGGCGGCCGCGCTGATTGAGCAGTTCAGGAATGCCATCGGCAAAGGGCACCGGCCACTCAACCACTTCGGCGTTTAGTGGCGGCAAAAGGCGCAGGTGGCGGCGCGCACCGAACACCACTTCGGCACTTTCCAGTGCGGCGCGGCTTGCCGTCGTTAGCGCCTGTGTGCCACCCTCCCCCCAGCCTAACAGGGTCAGCCAGGGAGCCTGACCCACTGGAGCGTGAGAAATTTCAACCATGATCAAGATCCTAATTCTCGGGGGAACCTCGGAGGCCAGCGCTCTGGCCAGTGCGGTTGCCAAGCGCGGGCTTCCCGCCATTTTCAGCTATGCCGGGCGTGTTGCCACGCCTAAACCCCAGCCGCTGCCGACCCGCATTGGCGGTTTTGGCGGCGTGAGCGGCCTTGCCGCCTTTGTGGCCCAGGAGCGCATCACCCATATCGTCGATGCTACGCACCCCTTTGCCGCGCAGATGAGCACGAACGTAGTCGCCGCCACGGCCCAGTGCGGTGTAAAGGCCATTGCCCTTACCCGGCCTGCCTGGCAACCCGTTGAGGATGACCAGTGGCAAAGCGTGGCAAATATTGATGAAGCCGTTAGCGCCCTGGCGGGCCCGCCGCAGCGGGTGCTGCTCGCTATCGGGCGCATGCACCTTGCTGCCTTTACCGCCCAGCCCAAGCACCATTACGTGCTGCGTTTGGTTGACCGGCCTACCAGCCCGCCGCCGCTGCCGGATGTCAGCACCGTGATCGATCGAGGCCCCTTTACACTGGAAGGCGATCTCGCTCTGCTGGAAAATCAGCGAATCCAGCGCGTCGTGTGTAAAAATTCCGGCGGCGAAGGTGCAGCCTCGAAATTGACCGCTGCCCGTATGCTCGGCTTACCCATTGTGATGATCGAACGGCCAGCACTGCCACCCCGCCAAGAACTTCATCGTATTGATGACGTGATTAGCTGGCTTGATAGCCCCTCTTAATCTTCAGTACGCTTAATCAGCCGAACGCGGCGTATAAACCAGCGGCGATCCACTGCGCTCAATTAAGCGCGTCTGCTGGGAACCGACAATCACCAGGGTGCGCATATCGGCCATTTCCGGCGTCGCCTCACCTAGCGTGGTGACGCGAATCGACTCTTCCGGCGTCGAAACCGCCCGAGCGAAGATGATCAGCCTATCCGGGCCGCAGGCTTCCCGCAGTACGTCCAGCGTGCGCTCAAAGCCCGCCGGGCGAGCCTTGGAGCGCGGGTTGTAAAATGCCATGGCGAAATCGGCCTCGGCGGCCAAGCGCAGGCGCTTTTCAATCAGCGCCCAGGGCTTGAGGTTGTCGGATAGATTAATGCAGCAGAAGTCGTGCCCCAGCGGCGCGCCGACGCTTGCGCTGGCGGCCAGCATGGCGGAAATGCCCGGCAGTACCTGAATATCCAGCGTGAGCCACTGGCCATCGCCCGCTTCCAGGGCTTCGAAGACCGCCGCGGCCATGGCGAATACACCGGGGTCGCCGGAAGAGACCACCACGACCCGGTGCCCTTCAAGCGCCAGCTGTAGCGCCTGCTCCGCCCGGCGGATCTCTTCGCGGTTGTCCGAGCCGTGGCGAACCAATCCAGCTCGCGGCGCAACCCGATTAACGTAGGGCACATAGCCCACTACATCGGTGGCACCCAGCAGTGCGGTCGTTACCTCGGGGGTAATCATGGCTTCTGAACCCGGGCCCAGGCCGACGATTTTCAGCCAGCCGCTCATGGCCGCCTCCCGTGGCCATGGATCAGCACAATCGAGAAGTACGGTACGCTCTCGCCAACCTCACTTAATGGCAGCACTCTTTGTTGCGACATGGCGGCGTATTCGATCAGCCACGCCTCTCCTTCGCGGCCAGCGTGAACCAGGGCCCGGCGTAGCTTGGCCAGGTTGCGGCCAATCTTCATCACCACCAGCGCATCGGTCTGGGCGATGCGCTCCGCCAACGCTTCTTCGGGTAGCGTGGCCATGAGCACTGTAAGGATGTCATCGCCCCAGGTAATGGGCTGCCCAGTGGCCGTCCACGCCGCCGACATGCCGGTAATCCCCGGCACCACCGAGACCGGCACGCGGTTCAACAGCCGCGTGTAGAGATGCATGAAGGAGCCGTAGAAGAACGGGTCGCCTTCACACAGCACCACCACATCGCACCCGGCCTCTGCCATCTCGATCAGTTGGGCCACGCTGCGTTCGTAAAAGGCTGACAGCAGCTCGTTGTAGCGGGGGTCGTCGAAGGGAATTTCCGTGGTGACCGGATACTCCATGGGCAGCTCGATGGCGCCGAGTGGGAGCATGCCCTCAACAATGGTGCGCGCATGGCCGCAGCGGCCCTTTTTACGAAAATACGCCACGTGGGTCGCCCCGCGTATCAGGCGGTCGGCGCGCACGCTCATTAAGTCCTGGCTGCCTGGCCCCAGGCCAACGCCGACTACCGTTCCCTGGGTCATTCGATGCGATCCGCCATGGCGTTGATGGCCGCTACCGTGACGGCGCTGCCGCCCAGGCGACCGCGAACAATACAGCTGGGCAGTGCCGGGTTAGCCAACAGCGCTTCCTTGGATTCCGCCGCGCCGACAAAGCCTACCGGGCAGCCAATGATGGCCGCCGGACGCGGACACGCCGGGTCTTCGAGCATATTGAGCAGATGAAACAGCGCGGTGGGCGCGTTGCCAATGGCGACCACGGCGCCTTCCAGGTGCGGCCGCCAGAGTTCCAGCGCCGCCGCCGAGCGAGTGTTGGCCATTTCCTGGGCGAGGCCGGGCGTGCGCTCATCGTTGAGGGTGCAGATGACTTCGTTATCAGCGGGCAGCCGCTTGCGCGTGATGCCTTCCGAGACCATGCGGGCATCGCAGAGAATCGGTGCGCCCTGCTCCAAGGCGGCGCGGGCTTTATTGACCACGTCGTTTTGAAAGTGAATATGCGCAGCCAGCTCCACCAGCCCGGCGGCGTGAATCATGCGCACCGCCACGGTCTCTTCTTCCGCTGAAAAGCGACCAAGCTCGGCTTCACTGCGAATAATCGCAAACGACTCCCGGTAAATCGCCGGGCCACTGGTTTCGTACTTATAGGGCACCCAAACTCTCCAAATAAACTAATTCGCAGTTGCTGGTCTGCTTCACATTTAATGGCCTGCAGACGCCCGTGCCAGGGCAGGTTTCCGCGAGGGCGCTGTGAACCCATCCTTGGGAGCTACTTTCGACATCCTGTCGAAAGACCCTCGCTACAACCTGCCCTGGCACTCAGCTACCGAGGATCAACCTAACTGTTTTCGCTTAACTTTCTCATAAAATTCACCACCTCACCCTCCGATAGGCCTGTCTTAACTGGCGTGCTATCGGCACCGCCGTTAACAACAACATTAAATCGACCTGCTTGCCCGACCAGACACACATCGGCGGGGGTGCGACGGGCGCAGCCTTTGGCACAGCCTGATATATGCACACTTGTTTCCACCCAGCCGCTTAGCTTCTCGGCAAGCGGCTGGGTGGCGACACTCGCCTGTTCGCAGTAGGGCGTGCCGGGGCAGGCGTCCATCGCCAGCCGCGGGTCGCTATTATGCCGTATCAAGCCATCATCCGCGGGTAGTGTATCGCAATCCTGCAACAACAGGCGCCGCCAGGGCGTGGCCTGCACGACGCGGGCACTTGTTTGGGAGACAGCCTCACGCAGCGTTTCAGCCGCCACCCGGCCAAAGGGAAGCCCCACCACTATGCCTTCGTGGTGTTTGCCAAGCGCCAGCTTCTCGCCGGGGGGCGCGGGCGCGGTATCAGCCTGCGCCCACTCGGGCAGCGGTGCTTTATGCCGCCGCATACGACCTGACGCCCAGCCGCCGCTGTCTACAAACCAGTGGGTTAAACGTATTAGTTGCTCAACGGCGGCATCGGTATCGCTCACCGTCGTGCCTTGCGCGTAGCCATCGGCACGTACCAGCAAGCCGCCTTCCCTTGAGCGCTCGATACGAAAATCGGCAGCGCTGTCGCTAAGCACCGGTGCTTTTCCCGCATCGATGGCAATGCCGACCTTGCCGGGCATAGATGCCAATTCACTGCCCCGCGCCTGCAGCAAGCGGGCAATGGTAGGGGTGTCATCGCCCTTTTTCCAGGCGGGCGCCAGCATCAGCTGTGGCTGGCGTTCTACTTCCGGGTCGTCGCTCACCAGTTGATGCTCGACCAGAAACGCCATCAGCTGCGGCCAGCTTGCGTCGCTCACGCCCCGCAGCTGCAGGTTGGCCCGGCTGGTCAGCTCGATCAAACCGCTGCCGAAGGTCTCGGCGCCATCGCACAGTGCCACTACCTGCTCCCGCGAAAGCTGGCCCAGCGGCGGGCGCACGCGCACCAGCAGGCCATCGCCGGTGGCCATGGGTCGCCACGCGCCGGGGCACCAGCCTTTAATGCTCGGGCTGGGCGGCATGACCGTTGGTCTCTTTGGCTTCGTCCATTTCCAGCAGCAGATCTTGCAGTGCCTCGCCGTGCTCGCCGGGGGCTCGCCACATGCCCCGCTGGGCGGCTTCGAGTAATCGCTCGGCCATCTCTTCCAAGGCGGCCGGGTTGTGCTCGCGCAGGAACTGTTGATTGGCGGCATTGAGAACCAGTGCGTCGCTCACCTGGGCGTACTGGTAGTCGGCAATCAGATCGGTGGTGGCGTCGTAGGCAAACAGATAGTCCACCGTGGCGGCCATCTCAAAGGCGCCTTTGTAGCCGTGCTCGCGCATGGCGTTGATCCATTTAGGGTTCAGCACCCGCGAACGAATCACCTTCGCCAGCTCCTCTTTCAAGGTGCGTATCTTGGGCATTGCGGGGTTGGCGTGATCGGCGTGGTAAATCTCCGGCGCCTTTCCGCTCAGCGAGCGGGTGGCGTTGGCCATGCCGCCCTGGAAGGCGTAGTAGCTGTTGGAGTCGAGGATATCGTGCTCGCGGTTATCCTGGTTTTGCATCACCGCATCCAGCCCCTGGAGCTGCTGCTCGAAGGCGCCACGTGCGGCCGTGCCAGACTCCTTAAACTGGCCGTAGGCGTAGGCGCCTGTCTCCATGTAGGCCTCGGCTAAATCGTCGGCGCTGTCCCAAGAGCGGTTTTCAATCAGCCGGTTGAGGCCCGCGCCGTATTCGCCGGGCTTGCTGCCAAATATTCGGTAGCTGGCCTCCTGGGCGGCCATCTCCGGGCTTAGCCCCTGATTTTCCAGTGCTTGCTGGCGGAAAAGCACCGCCTCGCGAATGGTGTTGCTGTTGCCCGGCTCTTCATAGCGGGCCACCGCCTGCACGGCGGCGTCAAACAGCCGAATCACGTTGGGGAAGGCGTCGCGGAAGAACCCGGACACCCGCAGCGTGACGTCTACCCGTGGGCGATTGAGCAGCATTGAAGGAATGACTTCAAAGTCGCTCACCCGCTGGGAACCCAGCGACCAGATGGGCCGCACGCCCATCAGCGCGAAGGCCTGGGCGATGTCATCGCCGCCGGTGCGCATGGTGGCGGTACCCCCAGATGGATAGCCCCAGCCGCCGCGGGTAGTCGCCGTGATCCTGCAGGTAGCGTTCGACAAACGCCTGGGCGGATTTTTCGCCCAGTGTCCAGGCGGCGGGCGATGGAATCGAGCGGTTATCGACGCTGAAAAAGTTGCGCCCGGTGGGCAGTGTATCCAGCCGCCCCCGGCTGGGTGCACCGCTGGGCCCGGCGGGCACGAAGATGCCTTCCAGGCCGTCGAGCAGCGACTGAAGCTCCATCTTCACGCCGCGCTGCATGGTGACCCATAGCTGGTCGCGGGCGTAGCGCAGCTGCGCTGCCGTGTCGGGGTAATCCCGGGCCAGGTCATCCAGGCAGCCGTCTGCCAATACGTAGTCGGCCACCCAGCGCTCGGCCAGCAGTTCCAGGCGCTCGCGGGCATCCGCCCCGGTGCGCCAGGGGGTATCGAGCTGATGGGTCAAAATAGCCGGCTCAGGCCCCTGCCAAGGCTCGTTGCCTGCGGCTAGCGGATCAAAATCCAAGCCTAAATCGCTGGCCAGGTTGTGCAGCAGGCCGCGGCTGGCCACCGCTTCGCCCCTAGGCAGCCGCAACAGCGCCACCAAAGTGCCCGCCCGCTTCTCTTCCGGCGGCAGCGTGCCGAGTATGTGCAGGCCGTGGCGGATCTGGGACTCTTTGATGTCGCAAAGAAAGGTATCTAGCTCGTTAAGAATCTCGGCGTCATCAGCGCTATCAGCAGCGTGGGCCAGTTCCTGGTCGATACCGGTATCACGCAGGTGGGCGAGAATCTGGCTGCGAATCAGCGCTTCCCGGCGAGGATCCATATCCAGCGCCTGGTAATATTCGTCGGTGAGTGCTTCCAGCTCGGCCATGGGGCCGTAAAGCTCGGCCCGCGCCAGCGGCGGCATCAAGTGGTCGATAATCACCGCCTGACTGCGGCGCTTGGCCTGGGCGCCTTCGCCGGGGTCATTGACGATAAACGGATAAAAGTGCGGCAGCGGCCCCAGGGCAATATCCGGCCAGCAGTCGGCGCTTAGCGCGATGCTTTTACCCGGCAGCCACTCCAGGTTGCCGTGCTTGCCCACATGGATGACCGCATCGACCTGGTAGTGCGCGCGCAGCCAAAATAAAACGCCAGGTAGCTGTGCGGCGGCGCCAGCTCCATATCGTGGTAGGACTGGGTGAGATCGTCGATAAAGTCGCGCTCTGGCTGGATACCCACGAAGGTCTCCCCCAGACGAATACCGGCGATCATCAACCGACCCTGGCGGCACTTGGGGTCTTCGTGAGGCGCGCCCCAGCGCGTCCATACGGTTTCCTGCAGCTCGCTGGGCAGGGTTTGAAACCAGGCCAGATAATCGTCAACGCTGATGCTCTGCCAGCAGGCGCGCTGGTCGAGGCTGCCGTGATCGTTGGTCACCGCCCCCTGAAGCTGGCGGATCAATTCATCGCCGTTTTCCGGCAGCTCGCTGAGCGGGTAACCCGCCTCCTTGAGGGCGCTGAGAATCTGCAGCGTCGACGCGGGGGTATCCAACCCGACCCCGTTGCCGATCCGCCCATCGCGATTGGGGTAGTTGGCCATAATCAGCGCAACACGCTTCTGCCCGTTGGGGGTCAGCCGCAGTAACCAAATCCGCCGCGCCAGCTCGGCCACAAAGGCGGCCCGCTCCGGGTGGATGACGTGGTGGGTCACCGCCAGCTGGCAGCGCGGGTTGTAGTGGGCCTCGGCTTTAAAGCCCACCGCCCGGGTGATGATGCGGCCATCCATCTCGGGGAGCACCACCTGCATGGCCACATCGCGGCTATGCAGCCCGGCGGCCATGCCCTGCCAGTCTTCCGCAGTGCTGCTGGCAAGTATCGCCTGGAGCACGACCGGACGCCCCACAAAGAGGTTGTCGGGTAATTCTTCCCCCTGGGCATTCAGCCCGTCGGCGTTGCGGTTGACCGCAAAGCTGGTGGTATTGATCACCAGCATGGCGCCGGTCTGCTCAATCAGGTGATTGATAAAGTCGATGCACGGCCCTTCTTTCAGGGACGCCACGGCGACCGCTAACGGCTCCAGT
>AXCI01000423.1_pt1 | contig 28464 bp, 26 predicted proteins | sample 182571 | NCBI WGS metagenome assembly AXCI01 (sample SAMN02359225, study PRJNA218796) | groundwater metagenome | isolation source: Mt. Simon Sandstone pore water sample D5872 at 1.8km depth, Illinois-Basin... | place: USA: Decatur, Illinois | collected 2009-05 | reverse complement strand
AATAATCTCAAGGCCCTGATGCTCCAACAGCGCTTGGGCAATCACTTCATTGCTGGTGCCGATATTAATAAACAGCGAGGAGTGATGCGGAATGTGCTGCGCTAAGCAGCGGGCAATGCGCTCCTTCTCTTCCAAGTGAAGCGTTTTGCGCGTGCTGTAAGCAGTATTGACCGTACTGGACTCAATGCCCACACCGCCATGAACGCGGCGCACCCTGCCCTCATCGGCCAGGGTGTTCAAATCGCGGCGTATGGTCTGCGGCGTCACTGCAAAGTGATCGGTGAGCTGTTCGATACTCATATAGCCGTGCTGACGAACCAGCTCGACAATGGCATCCTGACGAAATTGTTGATTCATAAGCCCGGCCTGTTCGATTTTTATTGATATCTGAACGTAATAGGTTAGCAAAATTTTCAAAACCTAATAGCACTCATCAATCGCTGTGCATCCACTACACCGAAAGGCCGAACCGGGAAGCCCCTTCTAAAGCGGCCATACCAGCAGAATAAGCGGAATAGCGACCGCCAGTACCACCAGCGAAAGCGGTAATCCCAGCTTCCAGTAATCGCCGAATCGATAACCGCCGGGGCCTAACACCAGCGTATTCGACTGGTGCCCAATCGGGGTTAAAAACGCACAGGACGCGCTTACCGCCACTATCATTAGAAATGGGTCGAGTGAAACATCAAAGCCATTCGCAAGACTTACCGCAATGGGCGCCATTAGCAACGCTGCCGCCGCATTATTGACCACGTTAGACAGCAGCATGGAGAGTATAAACAGGCCCACCATGGTAACGACCACCGGCCAATCACTACCAAAGCGAAGCAGTGCATTAGCAATCAAATCCGCACCGCCACTGGTTTCCAGCGCCTCCCCCACTGGTATCATCGCCGCTAACAGCACGATGACGGGCCCATCAATGGCTTGATACCCTTCGCGCAACGGCAATACTCCGATCAATAGCGAGATCAGTGCAGCGGTACTCATGGCCACAGCCGCGGGAAGTAGATCAAACAGCATGGCAACAATCGCCAAGGCAAAAATGGCAATCGACATGGCGAGCTTGCGCGGCTGCCCAAGGTGCAATTCGCGGCTAGCCAGCGGTAGGCACCCCAGCGAGGCCAGACTGTCGGAAATTTCGTTTTCACTGCCTTGTAGCAGTAAAACGTCACCGTTCTTAAAGCGGATATCCCGCAACCGCTGCTTCAAGCGGCCACCATCCCGAGCAACGGCCACCAAGTGCAGCCCAAACTGATGGTTCAGGCGCAGCTGGCGAACGCTGCGATTAATCATCATGGAATCGTTTCGCACCACAGCTTCTATTAGCTGTAGACCTTCGGTATCTACCGGTTGTTGACCCTGTTCGGCCTCTTTCTTTTTAGCACCATCAGCATCGTTACCACTCTTCTGATGCTCTACGCCCTCGGCCTCGGGATCACCTTGCAGCTCCTCCTCCAGCTCTTCATCCAGTTCGGCAATCGCGCTAAGCCCTACTTTATCTTCCAGCATTTGGAGCTCATCAGGGCCAGCTTCTAACAGCAGAATATCGCCCTCTTCCAGCGCACCATGAAAGTTATAGCCAGCACGACGATTGTCATCACGCACAACCGCTAACACGGGAATCGTTTCGTCCAGCTCATCGCGTAACTGCTGAAGCGTTAAACCCTTGGCTTTCGACTCTTCGCTTACTTTCAGCTCCACCAAATAGTTGGCGGTATCGAACATTTCATCCGTGGAGGCTTGCCCGCTGCGCTTGGGCGTCAATCGCCAGCCAATCAGCACAATAAAGGCTAACCCAGCCAGCGCTACTGCAATCCCGACTGGCGCAAAGCTAAACATACTAAATGCTTCGCCCGTTACATCGCGCCGGTAACTGGAAATAATAATATTGGGCGGTGTACCAATGAGGGTGGTCAGGCCACCCAGCAGAGAGCCAAATGCCAGTGGCATAAGCAGTAAAGAGGGCGAGGTATTGTGTTCTCGAGCAAGCCGCATGGCCACGGGTAGCAGCAGCGCCAGGGCGCCTACGTTATTCATAACCCCCGACAGTAAGACCACGGTACCCACTAAAACCAACAGTTGTAGCAGCAGATTCTCACCGACCTTAAGCACTTGATGAGCAATAATATCGACCACGCCTGATCGCTCAAAGCCTCTGCTAAGAACCAGCACCGCCGCAACGGTGATAACCGCCGGATGACCAAAACCAGTGAATGCGTTTTCTGCTGGCACAAGCCCTAGCATCACCGACCCCAGCAGGGCCGCCAATGCCACTAAGTCATAACGAAATCGTCCCCATATGAATGCGACAAGCGTTAGTCCAAGCACGATAAACACCAACGTACTTGGCGAAAGCGCCAACCATTCAAGACCTAGTGCTTCAAGATTGAGACTCTCAACACCTGAACCCTCTGCACCTGAGCCCTCAACACTCATCTCCTCAGCCGACATCCTTTTCCTACTCCCTTGCCACCGTTTGATAGCGGCAGCATACGATTGATGCAAGCCACGCCATAGGCATGACCATTCTTCACGCACATTAGACGTTTACTATACACACGTATAGTCCCTGCAAATGAACAGCTCCTTAAACGTTTTTGCTCTAAATTCAAAACAGCCCGGCAATGCCGGGCTGTTAAGGGAGTAAAGGTAGAGATGAGTAGGTTTACGGCAACAGAATAGTCGAGCCGGTGGTTTTGCGACTTTGCAGAGCATCTTGGGCTTTGCCCGCTTCTGCCAACGGGTAGCGATTGGCGATGTCGATTTTGACCTTGCCGCTTTCGATCATGGCGAAGAACTCTTCACACATCATCTCAAAACGCTCGCGGGTGTCGGCGTAGCCATTCAGGCTGGGGCGAGTCACGTAAAGTGCGCCTTTCTGGTTCAGAATGCCGATATTAACGCCATCCACTGGGCCAGAGGCGTTGCCAAAGCTAACCATCAAGCCGCGGGGTTTTAAGCAGTCGAGTGACATTTCCCAGGTATCTTTACCTACGGAGTCATAGACAACATCGCACATATCGCCATTGGTCAGCTCGCGTACGCGCTTAACTACGTTCTCTTCGCTGTAGTTGATGGTTGCCCAAGCGCCATTGGCCATGGCGAGTTCCGCTTTTTCTTGAGAGCTCACTGTGCCAATCAGTTTAACGCCTAACGACTTCGCCCACTGGCAAGCAATCGACCCCACCCCGCCAGCAGCGGCGTGGAACAGAATTGTTTCGCCGCCTTTAAGCTCATAGGTTTGGCGCAACAGATACTGCACGGTAAGGCCCTTGAGCATGCTCGCCGCAGCGGTATCGAAATCAACGAAGTCAGGTAGTTTGACCACCTTCGCTGCGGGCAGCGTATGCAGTTCTGCATAGGCACCCAGCAGGCCTTGTGCGTATGCTACGCGATCACCCACGTTGAGGTGCGTTACACCAGCGCCGACGGCATCTACAACGCCTGCACCTTCGGTACCTAAACCGGATGGCATTGAAGGCGCGGGATAAAGCCCGGTGCGAAAATAGATATCGATAAAATTGAGGCCAACGGCTTTATTGGCGATACGCACTTCACCCTGACCGGGTTCGTTGGGTGTAACGCTAACCAGCTCAAGAACATCGGAACCGCCGGTATGAGCAAATTGGATACGTTGAGACATAAAAGGCTTCCTTGTTAATTATTGGGTATATGAATGATAGCCATAACAGCAGGTGTCGCTATACAAGCGCGTCGAGACGTTTAAATCAAGCTAGTACGCTAATCATATAGCAGCGTGGAGGGATGACATCCTGCTGTCATGCACCCATGCTAGAATTGACACTCTTTTATCGTCTAAGGCTTAGAGATTTGTCATGACGCATCCCGCTATTCAAGTCCCCGCGCTGATTGCCCACCGAGGTTACTCTGCCGCTGCCCCTGAAAACACGTTAGCCGCCGTTCGTACCGCTCATCAAGCGGGAGCTACCTGGGTAGAATTGGATGTACAGCTACTGGCTGATGGCACTCCGGTCATTTGGCACGACGCCGACGTGGCGCGCTGTTCGAACGGGCGAGGCGCATTAGCCTCAATAAGCTGGGCAAAGGCGCAAACGTTGGATGTAGGCAGTTGGTTTGGCGATCGCTTTGCAGGCGAGAAAATGCCCAGCTTAGAAGCCATGCTTGCGCTGCTCAATGAGCTTGAGATGGGCGTTAACATGGAGATCAAGGTCAACAAAGGCCGCGACCCCATCGCGCTGGTGGATCGCGCCCTGCCCGAAATGCTTGATAGCCTACCGCCAGAACGGCTGATTATATCCTCCTTCAATGCGAGCGCACTTACTCACTGCCGCCAATTTGCAAGTAAAGAGCGGCTGGCGCTTGGCGTGCTATTCGGCAGCGTACCTAAGACCTGGCGAGCACAGTGCGAAGCCATCGACGCCTACAGCGTGCACCCGGATTGGCCCCGGCTAAAGCGCGCTCAGGCCGCCGCTATGCAGCAAGATGGCTACCAAATACTGTGCTATACCGCTAATGATCCGAGCGCTTTTCATAGCCGCTGGGCGTGGGGCATTGCCGGTGTGATTACGGATGAACCCGCTGCGTTTAAGCGCTTTTTAGCTAGCCATTGATCAGTTCGGCTAGGTGATAAGTTCAGATACTGACAAGGAGTCAATCGTGAAGTACCTTGGAGCCCATGTAAGCGCTGCTGGCGGTGCTGATCAAGCCGTTCATCGGGCGGTGGAGATCGGTGCTGATGCCTTTGCGCTATTCACCAAGAATCAGCGCCAGTGGCAAGGCAAACCACTCACCGACGAGGCGATTAAAGCGTTTCGTGACGCCTGTGCTGAGCACCATTTTGCTCCTGAGCAAATTTTACCTCATGACAGCTACCTGATTAATCTTGGCCATCCCGAGCAGGAAGGCCTTGCTAAATCCCGTGACGCTTTTTTAGATGAAATGCAGCGCTGCGAGCAGCTTGGCTTGACGCTGCTTAATTTCCACCCTGGCAGCCACTTGAACAAAATCAGCGAAAGCGACTGCCTAAAGCGCATTGCTGAATCGGTTAATGAAGCGCTGACCCAGACCAAGGGGGTGACCGCAGTGATTGAAAACACTGCCGGGCAAGGCACCAACCTGGGCTGGCGCTTCGAACATTTAGCTGAAATCATCGCGCATGTGGATGACAAAACCCGCGTGGGCGTATGCATCGATACCTGTCACGCCTTTGCGGCGGGCTATGATCTGCGCAGTGCAGAGGTTACCCAAGCAACGCTGGATGAGCTCGGCAGCGTCGTGGGCTTTGAGTACCTGCGCGGCATGCACTTAAACGATGCGAAGAGCAATTTTGCCAGCCGTGTGGACCGCCACCACAGCCTGGGTAAAGGCAACATCGGCCTGCCCGCTTTCACAACGATCATGCAAGATACGCGCATTAACGGCATTCCGATGATACTGGAGACCGTCGAACCCGAGATATGGGCGGAGGAGATTAACTGGCTCCGCGCTCAGGCTCACGCAGCAAAAGGCAAATAATCCGCGATGCATTGTTTTGCACGTCGGGCATTGCTTGCCTACCCTTAAGCTCCTTAACCCAAGCCCAGCCGACGTAAGGAGTGTGTAATGAGCGATACCGATCTCGGCAGTTTGGATGCCCAGACCTTGGCCCGCTTGTTTAAAAATAGAGAAGCCTCCCCGCTAGAAGTGACCCGCGCGGCCCTTGACCGAATTGAGCGCTTTAACCCAGACGTTAATGCTTATGTGCATGTGGACGCTGAAGGCGCAGAGTCAGCGGCGAAAGCCTCCGCTCGGCGCTGGGGGCAAGGCAAACCGCTAAGCCCCATTGATGGGGTGCCGGTATCACTAAAAGACCTGACTCAAGTGGCTGGCATGCCCTGCCGGGAAGGCTCACTGACCTCGTCAAAAGAGTTATGCGATACCGATGCGCCCCCTGCGCGTATGTTGCGCGAAGCCGGTGCGGTCATTCTGGGCAAAACCAACACGCCTGAGTTTGGCTGGAAAGCCGTTACCGACAACCGCATCTTTGGCGCCACCGCTAATCCCTGGGATACCCGTTTAACTCCCGGCGGCTCTTCCGGTGGCGCCGCCGTGGCCGCAGCGCTCAATATGGGCGTACTGCATCAGGGTGGCGACTCGGGCGGCTCCATACGCATTCCCGCTGCGTTTACCGGGGTGTTTGGTTTTAAGCCCACCTACGGTTGGACACCACAGTGGCCGCCCGCTAAAGAGCCTAGCCTTTCACACCTGGGGCCACTAACACGCACCGTACGCGATGCAGTGAGCATGCTGAACGTTATTGGCCGCTACGATTACCGCGACCCCTACGCCACACGCGGGCAGCCTGATTGCTGGGGAGTGGATTTAGATAAAGGCTTAGCCGGGCTGCGGATTGGCTTCTCTGCCGACCTTGGCTATGCCAATGTCGACCCGCAGGTAGACGAGCGCGTGCGTGAAGCGGCGGGCCGGCTAGAGGCGTTAGGGGCTGAAATAGTCGAGGTAAATCCCGGCTTCTCGTCGCCGCTCGACACCTTTCGCAAGCTGTGGTTTACCGCCTCTTTAGAGCAGTGGTCACAAATGGATCAGCATCAGCGCACTCTTCTAGACCCGGGCTTGGTCGCCAATGCCCGCGAAGCCGACCCCTGGAAAGCCGTCGAACTATTTCGAGCCTTAGCAGATCGTGCGGAATTGACGCTGCAGTTAGAGCATTTCAACCAAGAGTATCATTTGCTGATGACGCCTTCAGTAGCGATACCACCCTTTGAAATTAACCAGGAAGTCCCCCCAGGCAGCGACATGCAGGACTGGGAAGAGTGGGCGGCCTTTAGCTACCCGTTTAACCTTAGCCAACAGCCGGCGGCATCGGTGCCCTGCGGATTTACCGATAACGGCTTGCCGGTCGGCTTCCAGCTAGCAGGCGGTAAGTTTGATGATGTCCGCGTTCTGCGAGCCTGCCACGCCTACATGGAAGCGCATCCGCCGCGCTTCCCCAGCGTTCCCAACCCGGCCCAGTATGCGTAGCGTATAAGCAGCATAAAAAAACCCAGCCCGGCAAAAGCCGGGCTGGGTGTTAGCGATGAACGGTAACCGTTACATTGCGGAAAGCTTTTCATCGTCCAGCACACCTGACATGCGCACCATGGCGAGGGCTTCATCCAGGCTGCCCATCTCTTCAATCATGACCAACTCGCTCTCTAAACTCACCGGTTGACCGGCTGTCTCAGACAGCAGTTTTTCCAGGGAGGCCACATCCATAGCGTCGTCTAAGTGGTGAACATCTACCGAGGCGCTACTACGGCCCGGAAGATAGATGGTGCCATTAGAGAAATCCACGGCGTAAGCAATTACCCCAGGGACAATAAAGAACAGCAACCCTACACCGTTGGCAATGGCAATAACGGGATCAATATCACCGCTCAACTGGCCTTTACGCTCAGGGTGAAAAAGCGTACCACAACCACTTAATGACACGATGGAAACGCCAACCACGGCGCCTGTCAACCAGCGACGAACTGCTTGATGCATGAAGGTTCCCTCAATCAGAAAAGTAACGGTAGTCGGCTTAACGTATTGTGGCGAAGCATTTTTTTAATGGCTCTTTGTTAGCGACTATCGTGCCCCAAAACCCGCCTAGTTTAGCACAGCCAATCAAAAGCATAGATGATTTGACCATAAGCACTATTTTGCCGCTTTAACCGCTAGGCCGTACAATGGCAATATTCAACGCTAACACCCTAAGGAATGCTCACGCCCATGCGCGCCAGCCAATTACTGATTGCCACACTCAAAGAGACTCCGGCCGACGCCGAAGTCATTAGCCACCAGCTAATGCTACGCGCCGGTATGATTCGCCGTTTAACGTCAGGGCTTTATACGTGGCTGCCACTTGGCCTGCGCACGCTGCGTAAAGTAGAAGCCATCGTACGTGAAGAGATGAACCGCGCAGGCGCTCAAGAAGTGCTTATGCCTGCTGTTCAACCGGCGGAGCTATGGCAAGAGTCTGGCCGTTGGGAGCAGTACGGTCCTGAACTTTTACGTTTAAAAGATCGCCATGACCGCGACTACTGCGTTGGCCCGACCCACGAAGAGGTCATTACCGACCTAGTGCGTAAAGAGATCGCCAGCTACAAGCAACTGCCGGTTAATTTCTACCAGATTCAAACCAAATTCCGCGACGAGATTCGCCCGCGCTTTGGGGTGATGCGCTCGCGCGAGTTCATTATGAAGGACGCCTACTCCTTCCACCTGGATGAGGCCTCGCTAAAGCAGACCTATCAAGATATGTACGATGCCTACACGCGTATTTTCACGCGTTTAGGGCTTAACTTTCGCCCCGTGATTGCCGACAACGGCTCAATCGGCGGCACCGGCTCCCACGAATTCCACGTGCTTGCGGACTCCGGCGAAGACGATATCGTGTTCTCCAACTCTTCTGACTACGCGGCCAACATGGAAAAAGCCGAGGCGCTGCCCGCCCCGCTCGGCAGCCAGGCGACCCGTGCAGAGCCCGGCGAAGAGCTGCGTTTAGTCGACACCCCAAACGCCAAGACCATTGCGACACTGGTTGAGCAGTTCAAACTGCCGATTGAAAAAACCGTTAAAACGCTGATGGTTCACGCCGCTGAAGGCGGCCTCATCGCGCTACTGATACGTGGTGACCATGAGTTAAACGAAGTTAAAGCAGAAAACCTGCCCGCCGTCGCCGCACCGTTGACCATGGCCAGCGAAGAGGAGATCCGCGCGGCCGTCGGCGCAGGCCCAGGGTCGCTTGGCCCGGTCGGCCTTAAGATGCCGGTGATTATTGACCGCAGCGTGGCACTGATGAGCGACTTCGGCGCCGGTGCCAACGTGGATGACAAACACTACTTCGGCATTAACTGGGAGCGCGATGTGGCCCTGCCGGAAGTCGCCGATCTACGCAATGTCGTCGAAGGTGATCCGTCTCCCGATGGTCAAGGTACGCTCTCCATCAAACGCGGCATCGAAGTCGGTCACGTTTTCCAGCTTGGCCAAAAGTACTCTCAGGCCATGAATGCCAACGTGTTGGGTGACAACGGTAAAACCAGCCATCCTTGGATGGGTTGCTACGGTATCGGTGTGACCCGCGTAGTCGCCGCCGCCATTGAACAGAACCACGACGAATCCGGCATTATCTGGCCCAACGCCATTGCGCCGTTCCAAGTGGCACTGGTGCCGATGAATGCACATAAGTCCCAACGTGTTCGCGAAGAGTCTGAACGCCTTTACCAAGCGCTCACCGCCGCAGGCGTAGATGTACTGCTGGACGACCGTGACACACGCCCCGGCGTTAAGTTTGCCGATCTGGAACTGATGGGCGTGCCTCATCGATTGGTGATTGGTGACCGTGGTTTAGACAACGGTGAACTGGAATACAAAGGCCGTCGGGATAGCGAAGCAACGATGGTGCCTGCTGATCAAATTATCGACTTTTTGTGTGAGAAGTCCCGCTAGAACCGCAAAGCTTGCCACCGCGCGAGGGGCTATGAATCTTGCGCGGTGGTCAATGACGGCACGCTGGCTAAGCGTTGCTGTAACGCTTAGCGTGATGCTGCTCGGAAACGCTCAGCCATTAGCAGCACAACCGCTGCCACCGGCTCTGCGACCCACCCTCGAAACGGCCAACCTGCAGCATCAAACCGCTCAACAGCAGTGGGCTGCACGGCAGTGGCGAATGCAAATGGATTCGCCGCTGTCGCGTTTCGTTGATGATGCTACGCAACGCCAAACGCTGCTCACGCGCATCTATCAAGAAGCCAGGCTGGCAGGCTTACCACCGGATTTAATACTCGCCTTGATTCAGGTAGAGAGCGCTTTTAAAACAGACGTTATCTCGTCTGCAGGGGCGGTCGGCTTAATGCAAATCATGCCTTTTTGGGTCAGCGAGTTGGGCCTACCGATCGATGATTTAACCCACCCGCCGCGTAATCTGCGCTATGGCTGTACGATTCTGGCGCACTACCTGGCCATTGAGAATGGCGACTTTACCCGTGCATTGGCGCGCTATAATGGCAGCTTGGGGGAAACGTGGTACCCAGAACGCGTTATGCATGCCTGGCGAGACACTTGGCGCCAGCCTTAGGCCGCGTTAATAGACGCTAGGAGCAGGCTCGATTAAGCCAACGGCTAAAAACTGCCCCATCAGTTCGGCCATGTCCCTACGTACTTGCTCAAGCGAGACGGGCATAAAAAATGCCACCAGCGTTTGACTTAACTCCTCGATCGTCAGCGCTTCATGCTGTAGTAACGCCCACGCCGCTCGGCTAGTCACGTTCATGCGATGAATCGCACCGCCCTCTTCCACAATCACGAATAGCTCATCGCCCAACGGGTACTCGTGCGCCGTGTGACGTGCTCGCCAATAACGATGATCGCTTCTATCCAGCGCCGCTGCCTCAGGCATAGCCGCTGCCTGGGAGGGCGATGTGTAAGTAGACGGCTGGGCGTGAAGCGCCCCTTTTAGCTCGCGCCCTACAAACGCGGCCGCTTCGTAAGCATCTGAATAGCGCAGTAGGAAACAGGGCATCCGCTGGACCAGCGGCCAGAATTTATCAATCAGCTCCTGGTCGGAAAGCGTATCAGCAAAGTTTTGCTGTAACAGTTGCCACAATCCTTCTCCGTGCTGCAGCGAGGTAAATTGTGGGCTGCCAACACTGTTATCGCGGTCAATCAATATAATGGCGCTTACCGGACTCTGCTCTCCATGCCTGGCCAACAGGGTGTCATCCAGTGCCACATAGCCATACCGCTCATCGCTCGGCCCTCGGTGCTGATGAATAAAGTCCTGAAGCTCATCCGCAATAGTAGTTGGAAGAGGCAAACGCAAGCGTGGCGCGATACCTAGCGAAACACCTTTCCCCTGAGGCGTTAGCGCCACTACATCATCGCCAAATACGCGATATCCTGCGGCAGCAAACGCACAGGTAAGCGTGCTTTTACCGGCACGGTGCGACTCTGGAAAAATGACTAATTGGCCATCTATCTCAACCGCACCGCAGTGCAATCCAATGTAGTCAGGGTGCTGGCGCAAATATGCCCCTGACATATCCGCAATAACGCTGCACGCGGTGCTCACTGATGTTTCAAGCCACATGCCTCCGGGTGGCAGTGCAGGTGCCTGCTGCCAGAAGCCCTCCTGCTGCTGCCAAACACACACCTTAGGCTCAGCAGTCTGGCGCGGGCACTCCGTCAGCGTCCAGCCAGGCATCGCAGCCTGCAGAACGGGTAATAGAGACTGGGCACCGACCAGTCGAAGACAAGGGCCTATACCCGGAAGTGCAAAGTCAGATATGGCTTTCATAGTAAGCCTCACCAGCGATGCGGCAGTAACCGACTAAAACGCAGTTCAATCACACCATCACGCTCCCCGCGCGCACGTTCGTTTCGCTCGTAAGGGCGCGAATGCCCTTTCTGACGATGATCATTTGAGCGTGTATAACCATGCCGAGAGTACTCAGGCCGTGAATAATCTGGCCTAGCATAATTAGGTCGAGAATAGTTAGGTTGAGAATAACTAGGTCGCGAGTAGTTCGGTCGCGAGTAATTGGGTTGTGAATGGCTGGGGCGCGAATGACTGGGGCGTGAAAAATTAGGCCGCGAATGCCCACGATGATGGCCAGGCCTGCTAGGGCGAGAGCGCCCATGGTCACGCGCCTCGGCTTGATCCATCGACAGCAGCGTCGGGGCTACGTACAAAGCCGCCGCACCTAACCCCAGGCTAGCCAATACCTGTCGGCGTGACCGCCGCTGCTTCAGCAGTGTAGTTACTTGATCCTGAGTGCTCATATCACTTCTCCGCAGTTATCGAACACCGTTTTCTCAGTATTTACTTTAACCACAGCTTCAACAGAGCGCCACTGATCGGGGCCGCTTTCCCCATTGTTTACTCTTTTTTGCAAGTGTTGGCTTACCGTTAAGCCAAAAGCATGACTTTCTTGCATAATCCTTCCACTATTGGGCACAACGCAGCGTCAGCGAAACGTTGTCAATGACAAACATTATTAGCTCAACGTGGGATGCCGAGTTCAATGCCAACACAAAAACATGGTCTATATAGGGGTTTTATCAGCCAATACACCGCTTCGTTATTTTTACTGGCGATCTCCCTATTTAGTACCAGCGCTAACGCTGCACAGATAATCATAAACAGTACTGAAGGATTACCGCTTGAAGATGCCGTTGTGGAGGTTTACTACAACTCAGCAGCGGCCAGGCAGCCGCAAGAGCAGAATATCTATCAGCGCGATGCGGCCTTCCACCCGAACGTGCTAACGGTGCCCACCGGTAGTTATGTGGCGTTTCCCAACCAGGACACCACACGTCATCACGTTTACTCCTTTTCACCGGCTAAAATCTTTGATTTGAATCTTTATCTACAGGAAACTCCCCCGCCCGTTCATTTTGATCAGGCGGGGGTGGTCGTGCTGGGATGCAATATCCACGATCATATGCAGGCATTTATTGTGGTTAGCGATGCCCCTTACGCCGCATCAACCGGCGTAGAAGGCACGCTGACACTGCCCGCTTTGCCGCCTGGTCAGCATCGGGTTCGCGTTTGGCATCCCCGCCTCGATGACAGTCAGCAAGTATGGTGGGAAGGCGTCATTACCGATACAGACCAACTGGAAGTCCGTTTAGAACTGAATGCGCTACCGCCACCGGCGCCAACGCTATCCCCTCTTCAGCAACGTTTTAGAGATGCTAGCTAGGCATAACGCACTGTTTACAGGATGTTGATCCGCCATTTTTAGAGGTCGCTATGCGCTTTAGAACGCGCTTGATGCTGGTACTGCTTACTGTGGTGATTGTCTCCCAACTGGCCACCGGTGTGGCATTTCTACGCGCTACCCAAAACGATGTGCTTGCCAAGGGCTCCCAGCGTTTAGAGGTAGGGGCCAACGTGTTGCAGCAGTTGCTGGATGCGCGCGGCGAACAATTAAGCAATAACGTCGCCATTCTCGCCGATGATTTCGGTTTCAAAAGCGTCGTTTCAACTCAGGATACCGACACCCTTTACTCCGTGCTGGCCAACCATGGTGACCGCGCAAACGCTGACATGGTGCTTTTAACCGGCTTGGATGGGCATATTTTGGCGAGCAGCCATCATGCGCAAAATAGCCCGATGCCTTTCCCTCATTTGTTGGAGCGGGCACGCCAAGAGGGCGCCGCGGTGAGCGTTGTGATTGCTGAGGGTCAGCCGTATGAGTTTGCGCTGCTGCCCGTGCGTGCGCCCAATCTGATTGGATGGGTCGGTATGGGCATTTTGATTAATGAGGCGGTCACGGGGGAGATAAACTCACTCACGGGGCTCGATATCAGTGTCGTCAACTACCAAAATGACGGTGAAATCAGCTACCTTGCAAGCTCTCACCGTGAGCAGTTAGCGATGCAACTGATGAGTGGTAACAGTGACGAGCTCATAAAAGGAGAATACTCCTATAGCAGTCAAATGACGCCGGATGCGGAGTATCTCTCTTATGCCAGCTCACTCTATGCTGATGAGACAAATCAGACCTATGCGTTGCTGCAACTCTCCCGCAACGACCTACTCGGCGCTTATCGTTCATTGCAGTGGCAGCTGCTGGGTATCGTTGCCTTAATCCTGCTGTTTACCATATTGGTGGCCATGTGGAGCGCACGCAGTATGAGCAAACCTCTCATGGTGCTCGCCAATGCAGCGCAGCGGATCGGCAAAGGCGAGCGAGTCAGCTACTTACCGGTTGGCGCCGAACGCAGTGAAACAGGGCTTTTAGCCTCGACACTGCTCTCCATGCAAGACGGTATCGCCCAACGAGAGGCCGTGCTCCATCACCAGTCCCGACACGATTTACTGACCGATCTCCCCAACCGGATCAGCGCTCAGGAAGATATCAATCGTTTAATCCAAAAAGGCGACCCCTTCACCCTACTGCGGCTGGCGGTTAATAATTTTCGCGACATTAATGACACCTTTGGCTATGCGCTAGGGGATCATTTACTGGTTACTCTGGCCAATCGTTTACAACATTTGCCGACGCCCGAGAACAAAGCCTATCGGCTGGATGGCGATGAGCTGCTACTGCTCGTCAAGCAACCGAGTAGCAGCCTTGCGTGGCGTACCCATCTCTTTAACACCCTCAGTCAGCCAATAGATTTGGATAAATCTCCCATCACCCCTTCACTGTCAGCGGGTGAAACTAACTACCCCGACCATGGTGATAGCCCTCAACTCTTATTACGCCGTGCCGATATAGCGTTAGATATGGCGCGCCGCCATCGTCATTCGCATCAACACTACCTTGAAGGGCAAGATGAGCGTCATTTGCGCCAGCTAACGCTTATTCGTGATCTACAGGATGCGGTCGGCAATGGTGAACTGTGGATGGCGTATCAACCCAAAGTGGATTCCCGCACTGGCATGGTGAATCAGTTCGAGGCGTTGATGCGTTGGCGTCATCCTTCACTGGGGTTTGTGCCACCGGATGAGTTTATTGGACTAGCCGAACGCTCGGGCAATATTCGCATGCTAAGCCAATGGATGTTAACCCACGTTTGCGCCCAGCTGCAGCTGTGGCAACAGCGTGGTTATCACCTATCGGTCGCTGTAAACCTATCTGCCAGTGATGTGATGGACCCGCAATTAGCCACACACCTAGCGAATCTACTAAACCGCCATCAGCTCTCTCCAGAACAGCTGAGTTTAGAGGTGACTGAAAGCGCGGTGATGCAGGATGTCGATACGGCCACGGCCACCCTGCAGGAGCTTAATCGTCTGGGGCTGAAAATCGCCATTGATGACTACGGCACTGGCTACTCCTCGCTGGCACAAATCAAACGCCTGCCCGTGGATGAGCTCAAGATCGATAAGTCATTTGTATTGGCCATTGATTCCCAAAAAGATGATTTCACGATCGTGCGCTCAACCATCGAGATGGGTCACAGCTTAGGCCTGCACTTAGTAGCTGAAGGTGTTGAGAACCGTGCCAGCGCCGAGCTGCTAAGCAAGCTCGGCTGTGACTATTTACAGGGGTACTGGATTGCGAAACCGATGCCCAGTGAGGCGCTTACCGACTGGTTGGATAATTTTACCCCGCTAGTACTTCCCCACCCTGCTATATCGCCATGAGAAAATTAACTAGAGAACACCATGACGTTACGCCACACAGATTTACCGAACATGCCTTCGTCCTCAAGCTTAACGAAGGGCTTACTTCGCCATGGTGTGGTCGCCATTAGCCTAGCGTTAGCAGCGACGCCTACGCTTGCCGGTAGCCGTATATTGGGAACTGGCGGGGTCAGTGCGATAGAGGGCGCGGCAGGCGGTGGTTTATCACCCTGGGCAATGCTATCGAGCACAGCAAGCGAGCAGGAAGTAGGCGTAACGGCTAGCGCTACGCGCGCCTGGGTGGACGATTACCGGCTAACGGTGAGCGGTGCCAGCGTGAATATTTATGATCGTGTTGAAGTCTCTGTCGCTCGTCAAACTCTTGATTTGGACACTCTGGGTGGCGAGCTAGAACAAGATATTTACGGAGCCAAGCTACGCCTACTGGGCGATGTGCTCTATCACCCATGGGGCATTTGGAGTGTGGGGATACAACACAAACGACTAGTGGATGGCACTACCCCCACCGCACTGGGCGCGGATGAAACCCGCGGCACCGATGCGTATCTTAGCGCCAGCAAGCTACTGTTTAGTGCTTTTGCGGGGCGCAACGTGCTGCTTAACGCGACCCTGCGCAACACAGACGCCAACCAGGGCGGCCTGCTTGGCTTTGGCGGCGACCAGGGCAACCGCGCGTGGGTGGCAGAGTGCAGTGTGGGGGTGTTTGTTACCCCGCAGTGGGTGATAGGCACCGAGTATCGTCAGAAGCCCGATAATCTAAGCGTAGCGAGAGAGGACGACTGGCAAAGCCTCTACAGCGCCTATTTCTTCAATAAGCACTTATCGCTAACGGGCGCGTGGCTGGATTTAGGCGACATTGCCGGCCTCCCTTCCCAGCGCGGCGGCTATCTTTCACTTCAAGCAGCTTTTTAAGCGGGGCGCTATGACTTATCAACGCAGACTCCCTTCCATGCGCCGCTGTTTAATAGCGCTCCTGTTTGCAGGGAGCGCCTTTACGCTCGCAGGCTGTGCTCATCATTCCACATCAACGACACTCTACGAGCGCCTGGGCGGAGAAACATCTATCGATGGGGTGGTCGAAAATTTCTTATACCGCATTGCAGATGACGCCGATATGGTGGGCTTTTTCGCTAATACCAACATTGATTATTTCGCCGCCTCACTGGCCAGCAAGCTGTGCGATGTTAGCGATGGCCCCTGCCGCTATGAAGGCCCGCCAATGGATCGTGCTCATCAAAATATGGGGCTGACAGATGTCCATTTTAATCGCCTAGTGGAACATCTTGATGCCGCCATGCAGGAAGAAGGTATTGGCCTTCGCACGCGAAACGAGCTGCTGGGCAGGCTCGCCCCCATGTACTCAGAGGTTATGCGTCTTCAGTAACCTGCCAGCCGTCGCGCCCCGCCGCTTTAACCCGGTAAAGCGCTTTGTCTGCGGCTTCATAAGCGTAGGCAAAGGTGTGTTCGCCAGCCACAAAGCGGCTGCCGCCAACGCTCAAGGTAACGCCTTTTTTATCGGGATGGGCGGGGTGTGCAAAGTTCGCTTCATGCAACCCTTTAATCAGCTGTTGGCAATAGTTTTTCAGCGTTGCCGTGTCTGGGCAAAGCAGTAATGCTGCGAACTCATCCCCGCCTAGGCGGTAGAGTTGCGCTTCATCATTAAACGTTTGACCAATCAGTGTGGCCAATTGGCGTAAAAGCGTATCGCCTTGTGGGTGCCCGTAGGCATCGTTGTACTGCTTGAAAAAGTCGATGTCGACCAGGATCAGACCCAGCGACTGGTGCTTTTTCGCCAATACATCCTGATGCAGGGCGCTACGGTTACCAATGCCGGTCAGCGGGTCACGCATAGCGCGCTGCATCCACTCAAACGTCTCTTGCGTCGCATAATCGGTGCGGCGTAATTGTCGCTCATGCAGCCACCAAAACACCAAGCCCATTACGAAAATCAACAGGCTGGAATAGGTCAGTACTTGATTATGCTGGCGGGTGCTTTCTGAAAAATCATTTATCGCCACCCCACGGCGGTCTAGCTGGCTCATCTCAATATGCGTCAAACACTCAATGGGCATAAATAACTCGCTGACCGCAACGACAGGTGCTATCTCACGATGCTGCAAACGTGCCATCAAGCGATCCATATCCATCAGGCTTGGTTCCGCGCACTCATATTGGCGCCGGTAAACATGCACATCGAATAAACCGTAGGCGAGCTCTATATTGACGAGGGCAGCGTCAAAAGCCTCTAGTTCAGGTTGATCGCTGAGCAGTTCGGTTTGGGCTTTTTGCAGATAAACACGCGATCGGGTCGCCAATTGCTGGCCGGTTAAACTGCCCGTTTGGCTGAAGTAAGCCTGTATTTCGGGGTAAACCCAGCGCGACTCATAGACAATCAACACCATCAGGCCCAAAAAACTCATCAAACTTAATGACAGCCACGTTAAATAGCGGTGCTGACGCGCTATGACGCGCGGCCGCATTGATGGCTGAACAGAAGGCTTGATTTTGGATGTCACCACTTCGCCTCTATGCTACGAATCATCCAGATCCAGTCATTGAAATCACGAAGGTTCTCAACATCGCGATCACCATAGTCGCGCTCAACTAGCCGAGCGGGGCCTCGTGTCCTAATGGTTAGCGGATCACCATCTTCCAACGTAATTAAATACCAGTTGGGGTCATCCCACCCTTCAAGGGTAACTTCGTAGTCGTCCCAGGCGGTAAAGTGAAGCGCTGGCGGCACGGCGCCGAAGTGATCGATCAGAAAGCTACGAAACGCAACGCCCTGCATCTCTACATCGCGCCCCTGATAGGGGTCATAGAGCGTAAACGTGGTGTCAGAGATAGCGCGCAAATCACTTAAGGCGATCTTTTGAGTAACATCGCCATTGATCATATTGAGCGCTTGGGCAAAGGCCGCCGTGGGGAGCGTTATACCCACAAAAATCAACACGCACGCTAAACGATCGCGTGCGCCCACCCATGGCCTGCGGTGTAAGGCAACTGCATTCATGGCTACGTATCCTGGAAGGCTCATTCCTTCGACGAACTTTACCAGAGCACGACCTGCATTGCTCTTCAACGCACACTATCTGCTTTCAACTCACGGTGTTTTTAGGATCTGTTCGTTATTAAGCCCATAAAAAAGCCAGCCCAATGTGGGCTGGCAAAAGGAGGCTTACTAAATTAGCAATCCCCCTCCCCTGACAACGGTAATATTAAAGCGGGTCAGCTATTCTTTTACGCTCATCTTTACGCAGATGATCGCGAATCACGAAGCCGACCCAACCCACCATAAAGCGATCACTAAAGCGACGGTGGCCAAGCCGAAAATAATTGTGTCATCCCAGTACATGGTGAACCCTCCCGCCGTGATGTATGCGTTGATACTAGTCACTCGATAGCGGAAGAATACTGACCTGGGTCAAGTTACAGGGGGCGGAGGAAAGCGGTTAAACAAGAAATTGATGCCGATCAATTTTTGGCTGCTGTTAGCACTACAGAACTTAGCTCTACAGTACCGGGCACTACAGCACCTTGCGGTCTTCGACTTTACTATGCTCCGTGCCCGGCGGTAGCGGGTGGCCTTTCGCCAGTTCAGCTCGGGTGGCTTCGCGCACGTCTAAAATGGTTACCTGATAGTTCAGCGTACGGCCCGCCAGGGGGTGGTTGGTATCCACGGTGACCCGATCGCCATTCATTTCCAGCACGGTGACAATTTGCGGCCCTGCCTCTCCTTCGGTTTGAAAGCGGCTGCCGGGTGCGAGTTCTGCGCTGCCAAAAGAGCCGCGACTAACCTCTTGTACCAAATCCTCGTTGCGCACCCCGTAGGCATCTGCGGGCATTAATTGAACGCTTAGCTCGGCGCCAACCGTTTGGCCCGCTAACGCGCTCTCCAACCCAGGTACAATATTGTCGTGCCCATGCAAGTACTCCAATGGCTTATTGCGTGCCTGAGAGTCATCCAGTACCTGCCTACTGCCATCGTTGAGCACGTCGCTGAGAACATAATGCAAGGTAACTACCTGATGCGCCGTAATCGACATGGAAAACTCCTCTCCGGTAAGCTGTCGGCTTTGTGATAGAACGTTATTGATAGAACACCCCATCAGTTTATCACTTGGCCATTGCCAGCGTCTTTCCACCAGGAGTAGCGTTTAATGTTAAACCCCACCCCCCAGCGCAGTTGGCTTGCTGCACTGGCTATTTATTGTCGCGCGCCCGTTATTACTATGCTGTTTTTGGGGTTTTCTGCAGGCCTGCCGTTTCTGCTGGTATTTTCCACGCTCTCCGCCTGGCTGCGCAGCGATGGCGTGGAAGTCGCGGCAATTGGCTTTTTGCCTGGATCGGCATGCTCTACTCAATCAAGTTTTTCTGGGCGCCGGTGGTGGACCGATTAGCGCTACCGCTGCTAACCCGTGCCCTTGGCCAACGCCGCGGCTGGATGCTGCTTGCCCAAGGGATGATTGCCGCCGGGCTGGTGGGGCTGGCTGGCTTAAGCCCAGTGGGCAACCTTGGGTGGGTTGCCATGTTTGCACTTATGGTGGCCTTTGGCTCTGCCACTCAAGACATTGCCATTGACGCTTACCGCATTGAATCCGCCGATGACGATGTTCAAGCCGCCATGGCATCGACCTATATTATTGGCTATCGCGGCGGCTTACTGGCTGCCGGCGCCGGGGCGCTCTATATCGCCGCGTCAGCATCCTGGAACGTTGCCTACCTCAGCATGGCGGCACTAATGAGCATTGGCGCGCTGACAGTGCTGCTGCGCCCGGAGCCCAAACGAGCATCGCTCTCTATTCAGCTGATTCACGAACCCAAAGTACGTGCGTTTATTCGTACCAGCCGAGGCAAACCGAAAATGCTTCGCCGCCTGGGGGCCTGGAGTATTGGCGCATTAGTGTGCCCCTTCACCGATTTCTTCAGCCGTTATGGCGTGAAAGCGCTATGGATATTGGTGTTTATCGCAGTGTTTAGGATCAGCGACCTGGCCATGGCATCCATGGCCAATCCACTCTATATCGACCTGGGCTTCACGCTGGCAGAGATCGCCAACGTGACCAACATATTTGGCATTGCGATGAGTATTACCGGGGGGATTTTAGGCGGGCTTTTCGTGGCGCGCTACGGTATCGGCCCGTTGCTGATTTTTGGCGCAGCGCTGGTGATGGTGACCAACTTGCTGTTTGCCTTACTGGCCGTGGTAGGGAATCAGCTACCGATGCTGGTGGTGACAATTATTGGCGACAACCTGGCTAACGGCTTAGCCAGCGCAGTGTTTATTGCGTTCCTTTCCAGTCTCACATCCCGTGCCTATACCGCTACGCAGTACGCGCTGTTCTCATCATTAATGACGCTACCAGGAAAGTTTTTGAGCGGGTTTGGGGGATTGGTCGTTACCTCCCAGGGCTACCCAAGCTTCTTTGTCATCGCAACGTTATTAGGCTTGCCTGCCATACTCCTGGCGATCTGGATCAGCCGGGACAAGCAGTTAGTACCGACCCCCAAGCCTGCTTAAACAGACTTGGGGTTTAGACGAGCGAGGCTTAGGCTAGCGGTGGGCTTCTAACCACTCCAGTGCACCGGGCGTTGTGCGCCACTGATCGCGCATCAAGGTTCGATACTGCCACGCTTCCGCCCGTGAGCCCGGGTCAACCTGGCCATCGGGGTGGGGCATGGAAGGCCGCGGGCTCTCCGCACAAATCAGCTCTAACGCATAGCGGTTATGGCCCAGCACATCGCCAAGGGCGGTTTCTGCCGCCTCATGCTTTTCAAGCCGGTAAAGCGCCAGGGTTTTGCCCATTAGCAGCCCTAGTACAAGCGAACCGTCGTCGTCGTTCTCTTCCGCCAGCGCCAACGCTTCTTCATTGCGGTCATCGCGCAGCAGTTGATCCAGCACCAGTTCGCGCAGGCCCAAGCTATCTTCCTGGTCGATCAGCAGCAGCTCTTCAGCCAACTCACGTGAGTGTTGGCGCGCGCCGCGCTCCATACCCACCACTAGCGCTAAACCGGTGCGCAGTAGCATGGCGTTGTTGGCATCGTCCCAGCACAGGTTACCGTCGCCTTCGGCGCGGGCTTGTTCTAACCAGCGCGAAAGGCGCAGCGCCAATGGCTCTAGCAGGCTGGGCGCCATCCAAGGGAGGCTGCCAAAGCGGCTGGTTAGGGCCAGCGTCAAGTCCTGCACTACCTGAGGAGCATCCAGCCACTCAGGGTGCGCGCAGAGCGCCGACATCCACTCAATGGCGTTGCCCCAGGGGTCATCGCGAAAGCCCAGCGCGACATCTTCATCCACCAGCACCTGAAACTGCTCATGCCAAGCGGCAAAGAGTGTCTCTTCACGGGCGGTAGTGTTATAGAGCAAACGACCACTTTCAGGGTCGGCACTCACATCGATTTTTGGCGCGGTAGGCAGCGCCGCCAGCAACGCCTGAAGCGCTACCAGCGGCGTGGCGAGGTCTTCTTCCGCGCTGAGCAGCTGATCAGCCAGCGTTGCGCCAGGGTTATCCGCTAATGCAGCCAAAAACTCCAGTTGATCTTCGTCGAGCTCGCCTTGGCGAACCAAGCGGCGATACCAGAAGTTGGCCCGCTCTTTGGCTTCCTGCTCGTGACCTTCATGCAGCAGCAGCATGGCTTCAATGTAAGCCAAGGTAGGCGAGTCGGGCAGCGCCTGCTGGGCTTTAACAAAGGCACCGCGAGCACTATCCAGGTCATCGTTATCAAGGTGCATCAAGCACAGCCGCTCAAGGGCAACACCACGTAAGAAGAGAGGCCCGCGCTCCATCACTTCATCGAGCAACTCAGCACGCTTGCGGGTAAAGCCGCGCTCTTGATAAATATCCAAAAGGATTTCAAAAGCGGGTTCCGCCTGTTCCGGCAACCGTGACCAGTCGCTACCATCAAACAGTGACTCGAGAATCTGCATCGCGCGACCTGTCTGGCCACTTTCGGCAGCGATCAGCCCGGCTTCGAGCAGCGCTTGCGGCGGTGCTTGTTGGCTGTCTAATGCCGCTTTCAGGGTGGTGCCCTTCCACTCACGTAGCGATAGCATCCACATCATCTGATCAGGGATATCGGTGGGAAACTCAATCTTGTAGCAGCACTGTTTGAACTTACGCCCAGAGTCACACCAGCAAGGCTCATTACGGCCCGGCGTGGCGAGTGGCTCACAGGCAAAACTGAGCCGCTCCAGCGGCGTTTGCGACCACAGCACCGGCGCCAGCGCCTGGGCCATGGCCACATCGCCTTCGAATGAATCCGCGCCCTTGGCGCGCACCCAGGTCATGAAATCCGGATAGTGTTCTTGTTGCCTGATTGCCGAGAGTGCCCCGGAGGCAAATCCCAGCAGCTGATCGACCCATACCGCCAGCATTGCCGTCTCCACTGTGTTTTACGATGACCTGTAATCGATGTCTAAAAATGAAAGCGGCATAGTTTATCACGAAGCCCGACGCCCCCGCAGCGGCAATCGTTTTATCGTCAATGGGCTCGTTTAAGTAGTGGCAGTGTACGTTCGTGCATATCCAGCCGTGCGCCCAACCGCACCAGGTTCCAGTAGTGGCCATTCAATGCACGGGAAAGCAGCAGCGTATCTGCTGGCGGCTGCAGGCGATCCATTGCCGCCCATACCTTTGGCGTGAGCTCACGTAAACGACGATGCACCCGGACATCGCTGAAATCCTGCTCACCCGGCGCGAACAGCGGCGCAATGCACTCCGCTGATTCGCGATAGAGCGCTAACGGCGCGCCCTGTCCCTGGCGTCCGCCCATCTGCATCAGCGCCTCATCCATGCCCATGGGGTCATGCTTTAACGTGGCATCAAGCAGTTGCATCATTGCCTTTATGCGCGCCTCGGGCACAGCAATCACCGCGCCTAAATCGTAAATCACCAGCCGCCCTTGGGCATCGGCGGCGAAGTTCCCGGCATGGGGATCAGCATGCAGCTCGCCGTAGGTAAATAGCTCCTGGGTGATCCAATCCGCTAACGTTTGGGCAATACCCTGGCGCGTCTTATCATCGGCGTCCGCCAGCTCTCGTAACGGTGTGCCGTCGACAAAGCGCATAGCCAGCACGTGTTGCCCGGAAAGTGCTGGCAGCGGCTCGGGAATCACGAGCCGGGGGTCATCTTTATAACGTTCACGGTAACGGGCCAATGCATCGGCTTCAGCGTGATAATCCAGTTCGCCCCTTAGGCTTTCGGCAAGCTCATCAAACAGGGCATTCAATCGCGCCTGTGGCACCTTAAACCAACGGCCTAACCGCATAATGCGGCGCACCTGAACTAGATCACTCTCTAATACATCGGCAAGGCCTGGATACTGCACTTTGAGCACCACCGTTTCGCCCTCATGAGTGGTTGCCCGATGCACCTGCCCCATGGAAGCACTGGCAAATGGGCGCTCCTCGATTTCTCTGAAGTAGTAATCAATATCGCCATACTGCAGTACCAATGCTTCACGAATCCGCGGCCACGGCATGGGTTCGGCTTGACGCTGCAGGCGAGCTAACTCCTCAGCAAGATCCGGGGGTAGCAGGTCGTCCCATTGAGACATGATTTGCGCAAGCTTCATGGCTGGGCCTTTAAGCTCTGAAAGCCCTTCAAACAACGCTTCGCCCAGAGCGCGCCAATCCGCCTGACCGCCCAAGCGGGTTTTCAGCAACGCCCCACCGGTGCGTGCGCCTAACCCCATCAAACGTCGTGTTCTGCCTTGTTCGCGCATGTTTAAGCCTCTTAAAAACCATCCCGATGACCCAACTCAGTGTCACTACAATCAATTATCTATACACACTTTGTACAACCTAGCAGCATTGACAACTTATCGCATCACTCTACTGCCTTCCTGCCCAACCCACCAATGCCAGTCACTAACCGTGTAAGCCTCTGCTACCATAGGCAGCATCAAAGGATACGATGAAGGCTCCGCTGCTATGCGCCTGATAATTGCCGAAAAACCCAGCCTCGCCCAAGCCATTGCCGAGGCATTACCGGGCACTAGCAAGCGCCAGGATGGCGCCATTACGTGCGGTGATACGACAGTCACTTGGTGCCTGGGCCATCTGCTGGAGCAGGCGCCACCAGAAGCTTACGACCCCGCTGACAAGCAGTGGCGTTTAGATCGCCTACCAATTGTGCCGCACCAGTGGAAATTGATGCCTCGTTCTAAAGCACGGGGCCAACTGGCGGTGATTCGCAAGCTGATCAAACAGGCCACCGATGTCGTGCACGCTGGCGACCCGGACCGAGAGGGCCAGCTGTTGGTGCAGGAAGTGATCGAGTACATGAAGTATCGCGGCCAAGTACAACGGCTGCTGATTAGCGACCTGAACAAGCCTGCCGTCAGCCGGGCGCTTACCAAGCTACGCTCCAACGTTGAGTACCAGCCGCTCTTTTTGGCAGCCCAGGCGCGTTCCCGTGCCGACTGGCTGTACGGCATCAATCTAACCCGTGCATGGACACTCACTGGCCGCCAAGCGGGTCATGACGGCGTGCTGTCTGTTGGCCGCGTACAAACACCGGTATTGGGGCTAATTGTGCGCCGCGACAACGCCATTCGCGACTTTGTACCCCACCCGTTCTATCCACTATGGGTGGATCTCAACGTCGCCCAGGGCCAACTGCGCGCATGGTGGACACCTAAAGAGCATGAACCGTTAGATGATCAAGGACGCTTAATTGATCGCACACCCGCTGATACTCTGGCTGCTAAGCTGCCGGGTGCATCAGGACAGCTAACCAAACTAGATCAACAAGAGAAGCGCCAAGCGCCGCCGCTACCCTATTCACTCTCAGCACTACAGGTAGACGCCGCCCGCCGCCATGGGCTTTCCGCGCAGATGGTGTTGGATATTTGTCAGCGACTTTATGAGCGCCATAAACTGATTACCTACCCCCGTTCTGATTGCCGCTACCTACCTGAAGAACATCTTCAGCTAGCCCAGCGCAGCCTGACCGGCGCCTGTCAAAACGATTCAACGCTACAACAGTGGCTCAATGGCGCGGATTTCACACTGCGCTCCAAAGCCTGGAACGATAAGCAAGTCGGCGCGCACCACGCCATCGCACCCACCGGCAAACCGGCGGTATTCAGCCAGCTTTCCGATACCGAAGGCCACGTATTTCGGCTGATCGTGCGCAACGTAATGGCACAGTTCTATCGGCCGCTGCGCACTTTCGAAGTCAAAGCGGAGTTTACGCTACTGAATGAAGCCTTCCGCGCCCGTGGGCAAAGCATTCTCGATCCCGGCTGGAAACCACTGTTCACTACTCGCGATGAAACCCCACCGCTGCCGCCACTCACCCAAGGCGAGCCCTGCCAAGCGGTAGGCGCGGGCGTTGAGCAGAAAGAAACCCGCCCGCCGGAACCGTTCACCGATGCCAGCCTTATCAAAGCGATGATGAACATTGGCCGTTACGTGGATGACCCGGAAGTACGCCGTACACTACGCGACACCGACGGCCTGGGCACCGAAGCCACCCGGGCGGGCATTATCGAAACCCTGGTACAGCGGGGCTACCTAGTGCGCAAGCAAAAAGCCCTGCGCGCCACCAAACTTGGCACTGCCTTGATCACCGCCCTGCCCAGCGCCGTGAGCACGCCAGAACGAACCGCGCTATGGGAGCAGCGCCTGCGGGCAATTTCTGAACAGCAGGATGACCCCAGTGCCTTCCAGCAGGCGTTGCTGGATGATCTACGCGGCCTGCTCACCCATAGCGATGCGGCCAAGCTTAGGCAGAGCCTGCAGACCGCCCAGGGTGAAACCGGCGCACCAGCTAAACGCACAGTTAAGACAAGCAAGCGTTATACCAAAAGGAAAAGCACTGGCAGCAGAAAGAAGACGAGTTAACAACTCCGTGGGAAATTACCTGCCATTCAGTCGATATGTACTCGATAGGCAGGAAGGTGGTCTTGATGTGTAACTTAATTAAGATAACGGTATAAAAATCGGCTTAAATATACGTTTACTGGTTTGATTGAACCCTCGGCACCGCCATCACCCACTCTCGGATAGCCAGAATAACCGGATCGTTGCGGCGGCTCTCTGGGTAGACCAGGAAAAAGGCGCGGTCATTTAGTTCGGGGCCAAAGGGTTGTACCAGGCGTCCTTCAGCCAACTCATCCTCTATCAACTGACGACTCATCAGCATTACACCCTGGCCACCCACAGCCGCCGAGATAGCGTGGCTTTCATCAGAAAATGCCAATCCTGCATCAATATTCAAACCCGGTATTTGCGCTACTTTTTGATAGCCAACCCAATCCATTGGCGAAATCAATATGCCCTGAGGACGAAAGTGAATCAGTGGATACTTCGTGAAATCTCCTTCAATACGCTCTACAAGTTGCGGGCTGCAGGTTGGGATCAACGTGGTATCAAACAGCTTCTCGGCCACTAACCCTGGCCAGCGTCCATCGCCATGGCGAATGGCGAGATCGGCAGTAACGCCATCCAGTGCCACAGGTTCATGGGAGGCATGAATGCGCAGGTCAATGTCGGGATGGGCGTCACGCAGCAGGCAAACCCAAGGCAGTAGCCAGCGTACGGCTACCACGGGGGTCGTCGTCAGGGTAATCCCTCTGCGCTCTGGCAAAGCACTCATGCGCTCAATGGTATGACTAATATTATCGAACGAAGCTTCCAACACCTGCTGCAGCTCCCGCCCGCTCGGCGTCAGTGCTAGCTGCCTAGGTTTGCGTACAAACAGCGCGATGCCCAGCGCCTCCTCAAGCCCTCGAATTTGATGGCTAATCGCAGTGGGTGTCACCGAGAGTTCTAGCGCCGCCTGCTTGGCACTTTCATGGCGGGCAGCTGCTTCAAAGGCACGTAGCGCTGAAAGAGAGGGTAAGTGTCGATAGCTCATAACTGAGTTTTACTCATCTATAACAACAAGAAAAGATCGTTTGTTCGGCCCTATAGGCAAGGCCTACGCTAAGCCTGTCGTTAATCATAGATGAATTTAGCTCAGAAATGGAGATTACCCATGACACACATCCTGCATATAGACGCTAGTGCCCGGCCCGGTATTGCTGGAACAGATAACCACGGTTCGCATAGCCGCCATCTGACCTACCAGTTTGTTGATCAGTGGCAATCAGGCCGTCCGCAAGACACCGTCACTTATCGAGACATAGGTCAAAACCCGCCGTCTTTTATTAACCACGACTGGATTGCGTCTGCCTTCACACCCCAAGAGCGTCTAGTGCCCTGGATGAAAGACGCGCTGGCTGAAAGCGACCAACTGGTTGATGAGCTGATTGCAGCGGATATTCTGGTGATCGGTACGCCACTCTACAATTTCGGCATGCCTGCCGCCCTTAAGGCATGGGTCGACCAAGTAGTGCGCGCAGGCCGAACAGTAGAGATCGATGAGAGCAACCCAACCGACCCTTATGTACCAATGCTTGCTGATCGTCCAAGACACGCGATTATTCTTACTGCCAGAGGCGGCGTGAATATGTCGCCTGGCGAGGAAATGGCCCATATGAACCACCTGGAAACACACCTGACCACGGCGCTCGAATTTGTCGGTATTACTAGCCTTCACTACATTGCCATTGAAGGACAGGAAGTGGGTGGAGAGATATTGGCCAAATCGGTTGCTGATGCGATACAGAAAGTTGAAACGCTCGTTGATGAGTTACAAGTGGCGTTGGAAAACGCGACATCACTTCAACCGGCTTAAATACAGTAGATGACTTTTGATCGTTAACAGCCCGAACCATGGAGAGTTGCATCGATGCCTTCTAAATAGTGTTTAATTTCGGGATCGAATCGGGTTTCTCGAATGAAAGCAACTGCTTAGGCAGGCATCGTTTTCTCCGGCTTGCGTTAACTAAATCAATAATTTTTAGCAAACTGAAATCTTTAAGTGCATCTAAAAGATCCACCAAATCAATATAACCAAAGTATACAGGGCTATTGTACCAAGAGTAACAGGACCTATAACGCGGACGCTCTCACCACAGAGTACCATTCCGGCACTGCCTTCAAGCGTAATTGCTCGGTCTACCAGTTTCTTGTATTTGTAACTTGATAAAATCTCAAGATAGATAAACATCAAGGCAACTGCAGTACCGATAATCCGCGTATAAAGAGTAGTACTTGTGCTTATACTCAGATCAACCAACTTATAGTGGAGAGTCACTCCTCCTACCGTAAGGGCTACGAAAACGCCAAGCATAACAAAGCGCGTTGCTCCAAGATGGCGAATTTGGCTCATTAGCTCAGAAAACTGCACATCATCCGATATGGTAGCCATGCTACCTCCGCGTGCTTTATCAAATAAAACCTGCTTGGAACGGCACCCTTTCTTCTGAAATCAGTACACCACTACGCCTCTAAACCGGCCATAGGATGTTTA
>AXCI01003783.1_pt1 | contig 28565 bp, 27 predicted proteins | sample 182571 | NCBI WGS metagenome assembly AXCI01 (sample SAMN02359225, study PRJNA218796) | groundwater metagenome | isolation source: Mt. Simon Sandstone pore water sample D5872 at 1.8km depth, Illinois-Basin... | place: USA: Decatur, Illinois | collected 2009-05 | reverse complement strand
GGGCCTTAAGCGCCTGAAATGGATCGATAGCGCCTTCGTCGCCACCGCGTCAGCACTGGTCTTTAGAGCCACGCTCCCCACGCTGATTTTTCTGAGCTTGATAAAAGCGGACTTGAGCGTTGCGCTCGATGTTTCGCTAATGGTGTTTTTTGCTCTGGCAACGCTTGGCCAATTTCTGCTCAGCTGGGCGTGGGCGCACTATCGGGTAGCCCATGATGAGCGCGGTATTTATGTCCAGGGCGCGTTTCGCGGCAACTGTGGGGTCGTAGGCTTGGCGCTGGCGGCGGGGATGTATGGTAACTATGGCCTTTCTGCGGGTAGCCTGCTGCTGGGGGTGGTGATCGTGATGTATAACGCCCTTTCAGTGGTAGTGTTGTCAGCCTATCAGCCTGGACAGTCTTCCAACTGGCGAAGTCTTCTCAAGCACATCGCCACCAACCCGCTGATTATCTCTGTGTTTGCTGCGCTTCCGTTTACCGCGCTATCGCTTCCGCTGCCGAGTTGGCTAATTACCTCAGGGGATTATTTTGCTTCACTGACACTGCCTCTGGCTCTGATCTGTATTGGCGCGACGCTGTCGGTTTCCAGCATGCGTGAGACTAGCCAGGTAGCACTAGGCGCGAGTTGGATGAAGATGGTGACCTTGCCAGTGCTCTCTACTGTTGCAGCTTGGCTAGTAGGCTTTTCAGGTGAACAGCTGGGCCTGCTGTTTCTTTTCTTTGCCAGCCCCGCCGCCGCGGCGAGCTTTGTGATGGTAAAAGCCATAGGCGGCAACGTTGCTTTGGCGGCAAACATCATCGCCATCACGACGCTGATGGCGAGCGTTACCGTCACGCTTGGCGTCTTTGCACTGCGTTTGCTGGGTTGGATATAGCCCAGCGGTTAAAGTAGGTAACTCGGTTGGCCCTGCCTACGGTGACGCGTTATACTACGCGCCCGCAAGTTACCACCGTGTCCCTGTAGCTCAGTAGGATAGAGCAGCCGCCTCCTAAGCGGCAGGTCGCAGGTTCGACTCCTGCCAGGGACGCCAATTAAATCAGTTGCTTATCTTTGTTTTCAATCCCCCTCGTTCCGCGATTTAGCCTTTCGACCCCACAGGCGACCCCACAGAGAAAGCTCGCTATAAGCTGTATTCCTACCATATTGCCCTCTACTAATGTTATTCCCGACTGCACAATTTTTAACGCGTGGACCAACCAATAAATGCATTACCTACGTTTTTAGCGCTACTAAGTATTCTCCCAGCCATACCTATGACGGTGTTCGATACAATAAGCACTTGCTAGGAAAGTGTTGCCACATCACGTATACGTGATGAGTTCGCATCGAGGCACGCGGCAAAACCTCGCAGTTAGCAGGGCGCATTATTAATTGGCATGTTTTCATGGTGGGTGTTGTTGTGAAACAGGCAACTACAGCAGTTATTGATTAAGTGCACCTAAGCGTGTGGAAGTTAGTCGCAGAGCCTGGCTGAGGAACTGCGTAGGCTAAAGTATGTACCCTGTCATTTGGCTTGTTTTGTAGATGGATTCAACATATTGTAGAACTTATTTTAAGTTGTTTATTCTTTTTTGTATAATAAGCCACTGTTTTTAAGGCTTTTTATTAATAATTTTACAGATGTTGCGATTGAGGAATTAAGATAGTGAGTGATCTTGCGACGTTTCACCATCATGACTTGACGCTCCTGAATCCATCCTTTGATTCGCCTTTGGTAGATGTGCTGACTGAGCTTGAGCATCTCAGGAGACTTCGGTTTGAAGGCACTACCCCAGCCCCCACCTTTTTTCAGCTAAAAAACATTTTTCATATATTGGAGAGTTTAGGGTCGGCAAGAATCGAAGGGAACCATACTACACTGGCTGACTACGTTGAAAGCACGCTAGAAGGTACGCAGCGCTCAAGTGACCATTTAAGCGAGATAGCCAATATAGAAAAGGCTATGTCATACATAGAAGAAGAGATAAGTCCTGGATATCCTATCTCAGAACATTTCATAAGGGAGATACATCATCTCGCAGTCGATGGCCTTAAAAGGGAAGGAGATGAAACACCTGGAACTTATAGAACTGGCCAAGTCAGAATAGCCAAATCCAAGCACCTTCCTCCAGAGCCATTTCGGGTTGGAGAATACATGAGGGAGCTAGTTGACTTTATAAATGGTGACGATCAACCAAAATACGATCTAATGAAAGTTGCTTTAGCCCACCATAGATTCGGGTGGATACACCCATTTAGTAATGGTAATGGGAGGGTGGTCCGTTTGTTAACCTATGCGTTAATGATCAAATATGGGTTTAACGTTTCGATGGGTAAGACGGTCACCGGGCGTGTACTCAACCCGACGGCTGTATTTTGTAATGACAGGGAGCGTTACTATGAAATGCTATCGCTTGCTGATTCAGGCTCCTCAGAGTCGCTACATGACTGGTGTGTATATGTTTTGCAAGGGGTTCTAGAAGAGCTCAAGAAATTGGACAAACTTACAGACTACTCGTTTTTGAAAGAAAACATTTTGTGGCCAGCGTTAGAGCATGCCCGAGAAAGAGAGCTGATAACATCACAAGAGATGGGTATTCTAAATCTGGCTATTGAGAAAACTGTGGTTAAAGCAAGTGACCTTTCTTCTGTAATGAAAGGATCAAAGCCACCTCAAAGAACATACCAAGTGCGTAAGCTTGTTGATGCTGGGATGCTGAGACCGATAGTCGAGGGGGCTCGACAATATACGATTGGTTTTGATAATAGCTTTCTAGTAAGAGGGGTCATAAGAGCACTATCAGACAATGGTTTTATTCCATCTCAAGTTGAAATGCCTTGATGAACGGGTTGTGGGGGGCTGAACTAAGAGTAATGAAATAACGACCTTTGCCCCCACCGCAACCATAATGGCTGCAAGGCATGCCTACTTCTAAATCGTATGATCTTGCATGCAAGGCCTATATGCCGGCCTCTTCACAATGGCGGCAAAAGCCTAATTTGCTGCAATCTTACAAGTGGCTCAAGCTCACATGTAAGCGCCAGCAATGGCCATTCACAAAGAGTTTTAGAGGAAAAGACTAATAAGATTTGCGGCATTACCAATATAGCGGGTAACGGCGATGCCTTGCGAGGTTGTTAACCAAAATAGCGATTACTAGCATAATAACGCAGCCTAAGCCTATGGGGAGGAGTGGGAACCACCAGCCTAATTGATGCACGCTCTCTTCTCCTGCAACTGCAATTAAGGCTGCTGCAGCGCCTGGCGGATGCACCGTATGGGTGAGTTGCATCGCTAAAATTGCGAGTGAGACGGCTAAAGCCATTGCTAGTGGTGTAGCCCCTAACCCTTGGTAGCACGCTACGCCAATGGCCGCGGAAACAATACTTCCAAATAGAACATGACTGGGTTGAGCGAAAGGGCTATCCGGAGCCGCATAAATCAATACGGAGGTAGCACCGAATGACCCCACTATTAATAAGTTTTGTGGAAACCAGCCTGCGCTTAATAAACAGATGGTCGCCATGCCACTGAACGCGCCGAACCAAGACCAAAGCGCGTCCTTCCAACCGACGAAAGGACGCTCTCTACGCCCACCACGCATTTTATTTAGGTAAAACTTCATTTTAGTCAACGATAGCAAGGGGGCTAGCTATGATGGCAAACGAGGGAAGATTAGCAAGCGAATTACAGTCAGTTGACTATTAGTTTTGTTCAATTTGATAGATAGATACTCGCATTGAGGTTCATGCAGCTCACTTTTAGGCGAACCGGGAGTGCACAGCATCAATGTCATATGAAATCATGCTGAAACGAGTATATGCCCCGTTAGAGGATCGGGACGGCGTACGTGTATTAGTCGATCGATTATGGCTTTGCGGAAAACCGCGAAATACGCTTGCACTCGATAAGTGGTGTTGGAGAGTGGTTCCATCACACAAATTGCGACGTCACTATCATCAGCAGAAGATGAGTCATGCTGTCTTTACTACTCGTTCAGAATTACGTTGCCAGAGCGATAAATTTAAATGACCAATGAGTTTTTAAAGACGCCAGCAAAGCCAAACCGCCGAGTAGCCTAGCGATGCGATTTTCATAGCAACGGCCAACGGGCGCAAGAATGCGTTCATTTAAAACCCCGCCAAAGCGGGGTTGGTATTAGGTGTGAATCACATGTTCGATGGCGGTTGCCACAAACTGGTTTAGACTCTGCCCCCCTAGCAGTAGCAGCATCTACTGCATGCTCGTGAATTTCAGCAGGCAGGCGAACCTGGAACTTGCCCGAATAGGACTTGGAAGGCTGAATGCCGAGGCGCTCGCACTCTTCAAGAAAAATGCGAAGGGATAGCCGTCCTTCCTTGCGAAGATCGGAGACACTATCGGCGTAGAAATCGGCGCTGCCGTTAAGTCCGACGAACTCGCCGCGAAACATTTCAACCTCTAGATCGTACTAAATCACGGTGCGATAGCCGTCGATAGCCATGATGTTGTTCATGGGGCTTCTCCACTCTCTTCTAACCACTTACGGACACAGGCAACGGCACCGTTGTCTGTATCTGGTGATGGGTGCGGACGGTGAAATACGTGCACTTCGCCGAACAGCACAACCGCGATTTTTAGGCATCGGCCTGCCTCGTGCGACAGAGAAAAAACACTTTAATAGGCCTACAGGGAGAGCCGGAACTAGGAACCATAGTTTAGTTATGATATGTAAAAAAATATTCTAAACGCCCAGCCTGAAAAACCAATGAAAAATTGACCTAGATCAAAAATACAAAATTATTGTTTTTAATGATTCATGTTCGGATGGCTCCTGCCGATAGTGAATTTACTTGCTTAAAACACGCATTGCTATTGCATGTTATTGAATTGCACCTTCCCTTGGCTGGATACATTCGTTACCGATTGATCCCCTATCTAAGAGCGGAAAATGAATAACGTATTGAAAAACCTCTCCGTTAAGTCAGGCTTAACGGCTGTTCTGGGCTTGTTTACTGCATTGATCATCCTAGTCGCTGCGTTGGGGTACCAATCTAGCACGCTGGGTGCGAGTTCGATTGATGAACTTAACCGTATCAATATTGAGCAGTTGAACGCTCTCAACCGTGCGCAAGTAAATATCGCTGACACCCAGCTGTTTTTCCTGAATCATCTCGACGCTTTGAACGAAGGGGAACGGGCTCTGGCAGAAGCGCATCTCGAAAAAGCTGACCAAATGCTGCAGAGAGCCCAGGAGCGTTTTGAAGTCTTCGCAGCAGTACCTAAGTCAGAGCAAGGAAAGCCCTATGCAGAAGCGCTAATAGCTGCTTTTAATCAACTTGTGACTAGTGGTTTAAAACCGCAATACCAGGCATTAGAGCGAAATAATGAAAGCGCCTTTCGTGCGGCTAAACGTGAAGGTGACCAGCTCAACCTAGCCTACATGCAGGCTAATGAAGCTTTCATCGATTTTGCGAGGACACGCGGTCAGAACCTTATGGCCGATTACCAATCGACCATGTCTAGCTCTAGTTATATTGGGCTGGCTGCATTGCTACTGGTTGGCTTTTGTGTCGTCTTGGTTCGGGTAGGCATGATGCGTGTTGTCATTCGTCCCCTTCTTGAAGCCGTGCAGCATTTTGAGCAGATTGCTAAGGGAGACCTTTCGCACAAGATCGCCGATCGTGGGCGAAACGAAATTGGCCAACTGTTCGCAGCCATGCAGCATATGCAGACAGGGCTTTATCAAACCGTTTCAACTGTGCGTGACAGTAGTGAGTCCATCCATATCGGCGCACGTGAAATTTCCGGTGGCAATGCCGACCTATCATCGCGTACTGAGCAGCAAGCAGCTTCACTAGAAGAGACGGCTGCCAGCATGGAACAGCTAACCGCCACAGTGAAACAAAACTCAGATAACGCTCGACAGGGCAGTATGTTAGCTAGTGAGGCTTCTGCTACAGCAGCTCGTGGTGGAGACGCCGTTGATCAAGTGGTCGTGACAATGCACGGCATAGCGGAAAGCTCTAAAAAGGTAAGAGACATCATTGGCGTGATCGACTCGATTGCCTTTCAGACCAATATTCTGGCGCTCAATGCCTCTGTTGAAGCAGCCCGTGCGGGGGAACAAGGGCGAGGTTTCGCCGTTGTAGCGAATGAAGTGCGCAATCTCGCTAGCCGTAGTGCTGATGCAGCTAAAGAAATTAGGGCATTAATCGAAACATCGGCTGGTCAGGTTGACCAGGGCTCAACCCTAGTGGAAGGAGCAGGCCAAACGATGGAAGATATTATGGCTTCTGTGAAGCGTGTTGCCGATATTATGGATGAAATTTCTGCCGCTTCGATGGAGCAAAGCGACGGGATTGAGCAGGTAAACCAAGCTGTGTCACAGATGGACGAAGTCACTCAGCAGAACGCAGCCCTCGTTCAGGAATCTGCTACAGCGGCATCGTCCCTTGAAGAGCAGGCAGCGCAGCTTGAATCAGCAGTCGCAACCTTTAAGCTGTCGGAAGGAGAGGTTCGAGGACACCTTCCTGTCGGCAAACCAGTATCAAGGACAATATCCCCTGCTATGCAGGCTCGTGCTCCAAGTGGAAGGCTGGCTAGCTCTAAAACGACTGAGCTGGAGTGGGAAGAGTTTTAAGTAAGAGCCTAACTCAAAGGCGGGTTATCGTTAGTTAGTGTTGAAACCCAGCCCCACGGCTGGGTTTTTATTTTGCCCATACTTTTCTCGCTTGGTCCCGAGTTAACCACCTGAGTGATTCCTACACTTGGCTCTGGAGCCGTCTTGGTTAGTTTCGAAGTGATGGCCGTGCCGTGTTCGGTGCGGTGATCCGCTAGAGAGCTTTCGATCGTCGCGCGGTAGCTTAGCCTACTCACGATATCTGGTCGGTGGCGGCGCTTGAAGCGTGTCTGGGTGTTGCTTTGTTATAGTGCACCACGTGGCAGGTGAGAGTGACGGAGGCGGGGCATTGTTATCTGGTGAATATCCAGCAATGTCGCGTAGCTTTCGGGGACCGAAGCCGCTGCTACTGGCAATTTCACCCCAAGTGCCTTTTACAGGTGATCGCTCCGGTGCTGTTCGCGAGTACTTCGTTACACCACAAAACGCCGATTACCTAGACCCCTACTATGTTGTGCATTTCGCGACGAACTGATCGATCAGAAAGCCAACCTGCAAGAGGAAGGCATTGATGTGTCGGGGTGTATCGGCCACGTACCTGAGTTTGTCAGCACTTGCCTGTGCTGGTTGGCGAGGTGCGGCAAGTGATGCACGTCAGCCTTCCTTGGTTGGCCCAGCAGGGCGAGCCAACACACCCGAATGAACTGGAAGCGTTGCCCAAGGTAGTGGCTGAAGGCGGCAACTTGAGCGGCCGTTGGCGGTTCGAGGAGAAGAGCATGCGTGTATAAGGTAACGGCCATCACCATGGCTGCGCATCAGCGCCGGTCACGCGGCTTTAATGGGGGGCGAGGCGGGCGCCAGGCTTGTCCTAACAGCTGGCCGCGTATGCGCACCTTCGTTTATTTTCTTGCCGAGCGGCTAGTTATGAACGGAGAGGGCAGGAATACGCATCAGCGTTGAGAGCTGTGATGTACGATCTGCTAACAAGTCGGCAAGCGTATATTGATCCAATACGTTAAGGAAAGCCGTGAGCGCTTCCGCCAAAATTGGCTGCAAGCGGCATGAGGGTGTGATCACGCAATTATTATCCTCGCGAAAACACTCAACCAGCGCCATCTCGTGCTCGGTATCACGAACCAGCGCCCCTAGTGAAATCGTTTCGGGTTGGCGTCCAAGCAGTAACCCGCCACTTTTACCGCGTATGGCGGTGAGATATCCCTTCTGATTGAGCTCTTGAACGATTTTCATCAAGTGATTACGTGAGATAGAGAACGTCTCCGCGATCTCATTGATCGTGGTCCGCTCTTCGCCCTTAACTGCGAGGTAGAGCAGTACGCGAATGGCGTAATCGGTATAGCGAGTCAAATGCATAGAGGACCATCGGCTCAAAGAAAACGCCATTGTACGGTGTGTGCAGACGTGCGGAAATAATATTCGGTTTCAGTTTACGCCGAAAGGAAAGCTTGGTAGTTTAAAGATGTATTTATAATCCATCTTATGGAGGGCGTATGTTAACACCTATTCAGGAAGAGGTAGTTCAAGCTACAGCGCCTGTCGTGGCTGAACATCTAGACGAGATCACCCAACGCTTTTACCCACTTATGTTTGAGCGCTATCCGCAAGTAAAACCCCTATTTAACCAAGCGCACCAACAAAATGGTGGGCAACCCCGTGCATTGGCAGGGATGATTCTAGCCTACGTGCAGCTACGCCAGTCACCACAAAAGGCGATGGAAACACTGCAAATCGTGGTGAATAAGCACGTCGCTCTGGATATTCAGCCGGATCAATATCCCATTGTGGGCGAATGTTTGATGGCAGCGATTGGTGAAGTTTTGGGGGATGCGGTCACGCCCGAAGTCGCTGATGCATGGAGTGCACTCTATCAGGAGTTGGCCGACCTACTAATCGGCCTGGAAAAGCAACGCTACCAAGCTTTTGAACAGGAGCCTGGCGGCTGGCGCGGGGCTCGGCGTTTTCGAATTGCGAAAACCCACCAGGAGAGCTGCGTGATTCGCTCGTTTATTCTCGAACCTGAGGATGGTGGCCAAGTTGCTGCGCACCTTCCCGGGCAATATATCGGTGTCAAACTCACTATCAATGGTCAGCCGGTTTATCGCCATTATAGCCTTTCGGATGTACCCAACGGGCATTCTTATCGGCTTTCTATCAAGCGTGAAGCTCAAGGGGTGGCGAGCCGCTTTTTTCATGACCAGCTTAGCGTCGGCGATACTATCGAACTGCTGCCACCTGCGGGTGAGTTAATCTTGGCTGGTGATAATGAGCCGCTAATGCTGATTAGCGGGGGCGTCGGACAAACACCCTTGCTGCCAATTGCCAAACAGGCGCTTGCACAGGGTCGCAATGTCACTTACCTGCATGCTGCGCTAGATGCCGAGCACCATGCTTTTGTCGACGCAGTAGAGGAACTACGCAACGTCTATCCCGACCTGCTGGATACCGTCACACTCTATGAAAATGAGGCAGGCGGGGATTATCAAGGGCGTATTAACGAGAGCCTGCTTGCGAGCTATCTGCCGCCTCAAGCCCACTGCTATTTTGTAGGGCCACATGGTTTTATGGCGCTTGTTAATCAAGAACTGGAACGTTTGGGTGTACCTGCATCGAAGCGACATTTTGAACACTTTGGGCCTGCCGAGGCATTGAGCGCTGCGTAACTCATAGGGCGGCTGTCGGCAGCAGAGCCTGAGGAAAGAAAGTATTGACGTGAGTAATACAAACTATGCCAGTGGCGGAATTGAGGGTGAGCGGCCTGATGCTCTCGCCCCTCTTACTCGATAGTTGTAAGTATTTACATGTACGTCAATACTTTCTCCATTACCCTCTATGAATAGCATCTGACCGATTTTTGCATCACAGGGAATAGTATAAATCGCAGTAAATAAGGCATTGTCAGCGGAGAGGGTGACAGAGCGATGGTGTATCACATTGAGCTGAAGCGCGTGTACGCTCCTATCGACGAGCAGGATGGCGTTCGTGTATTAGTCGACCGATTATGGCCCCGTGGGAAGACGCGGAGCACTCTTGCGCTGGATGATTGGTGCCTAGAAGTGGCGCCATCATCCGAGTTACGCCGACACTACCTCCAGCAGAAAATTAGCCAAGCCGTTTTTAACTCACGCTACCGTCATGAGCTCAAAAGCGCACCGGATAACGTGCTACCGCTAATGAGGTATGCGCGGGAGGGGCGCCTTACGTTACTTACCGCAAGTCGCCACATAGAAAAATCGCACCTTCCAGAGCTAAAGGAAACGATGCTGGCCGCGCTTGCAGAAGAGGACGCTAGTGACAGTGAACCCTCTTCTTCCCCTTGCTATGCTCATATCTTGCCCACTTCTCTACGCTAGGGATGACCTCTAAAACCTAATAACTAATAGCGCCTTTTTTATATGCTCGGACCTTAGCTAAGCCAAGAGAGGGGAGAGTGCTCCATCGCAACGCCAACTATGTAGGCGAACGTCAAAACCGCGGCGACGGCAGCAGTGGCACGAATTCTAGGCGTTCTACCAAGTTTGATAGCGACAGTGCCGAGCAAAATATAAATCACAAGCGCCGTGATTTTGGCGATAAGCCAGGGTGGTAGCGGCCAGAAGTTGAGTAGAACGGCCTTTTACGCCGAGCGTGAGCAGTAGGGTATCGATCACATGGGGTACGACTTTAACCCAGCGCGCTTGCAGTAAAGATACTCCCCGAACCGACCAGAATGCCCGTAGAACAAAAAATGCCAGGCTGGCATAAGCCGCTGTGATATGCAGCTGTTTCAATACTAAGTAGTGTTCAATCACCCTCATCCTCCCGCGCTGTTTGCCGCGCAAAAAATGGGCGATTGTTAGCCGTCCTCGCCATCAACACGCATGCTCAATAGTGGTACAGCGTAGTGCAACACAAACACTAGATAGCTTAAGCACCAGGCAATAATCACGACGCTGTAAACCCAATGGCTAGAATGAGGAAATAACACTAGCCATACCGAGCGTAGCAGCGCAGCGATAAGCAGAACCCCTAACGCCACCCCAATACCTGGCAGTGTTCGAATGGCGCGCCCCGTGTGACCTAATGACACCCGCGCCATCATTGCCAGCATCATCGTGCCCATGCTACCAATCGCAAGCGCGTGCAGGGCGGTCTCTACCCGTTGTCCAGTGAAGAGCTGCCATGCCCACATCGCCAACCCCAGCGGAATAAATGCATAGCTGAGGTGTAGTCCCCAGAGCAATGGCTCTTTCCAGCTTAGCCATCCCTTCCAAAGGCTTAAACGCCAACCGTTGCTGATAGCCGCTATTACCATTAACACCGCCAGCGTCGTATTAGCGCTTAGGCTGCTGAGCATGATTATCCCTTGAAAGAGTACGACTGCCGCCAGGGCGCCCACACTGGTAATCTCAATCGAGCGTCTTCGATCAGGTTGAGAAATCCCCAGCTTACGCGAAGTAAAAACGGAATAACGCGACCCCCTAACAGCACCATCACTAACGTAATTATCAGTATCGCCATGTGTCCCGCCTCTGGGATCAAGTGTGTATTGCCGGTCATCACACCGACATGCATGGCGATATTCGTCATCGCCAGCACAAGAAGAACAGGAACAAACATAAGGTTTCGCCACATTCGTACGGTGATGACAGGTTTTGCCATAGCTAACGCTACTAGTGGCAAAAATGAACCGTCAATCAGAAGCAGCAACCAAGCGGGCAAGTGAGCAGCGTAAGCAAGGAGTAAGCGAGCGGTTAGCCATAGGCTTACGAGTGCAAAGAGTGGCCAGCCAGACAGGCCAGGGCGCCCTGTCCAGTTCTGAACCGCCGTCAGTAGAAACCCGGCAATAATGGCGCTGCCAAAGCCAAACAGCATCTCGTGCTGATGCCACCAGAACATGCCGCCGTAGGGAGCAAGCCATAAATTGCCGTGCCAAAACGCTAGCCAAACTAGCAGTGCCAGTAAGCTAAATAGCGCGCCTAGTAAGAAAAAGGGCCGAAAGGCAAGGCGCATAAAGGCGAAGCGTTTAGGATTGCAACGTGCTGTCATGAAAAGCCTATTGGCGAAGAGCCAGAATTTTGATCAAGTTTACGTAGTCTACAAAACTGCCACTTAGAATTGATGACGTAGATCAATGGCAGCAAGCTATTTTTACTTCACCAGTTTGTGGTTGTCATAACCCATATAAGCGTCAGGCGCTTTGCTTGCAGCGCTGACATTAGAAAAGACGCTACTTACCTTTTGATAAGAATCAAAGCTCATGTTTTTTCAGATGGTTGAATCGCCCCAGGTTTCGTAGACACCTCCAGGCCTTATACTAAAGGTATCTAGGAGGATCCATGAGCCGCCCCCGTTACACTGAAGAATTCAAAATCGAAGCTGTTAAACAGGTGGTAGAGCGTGGCCATCGCGTGGCCGAGGTCGCTGAGCGTTTAGGCGTGTCAGGCCACAGCTTGTACCACTGGATCAAGCGCTACGATAAGCCGGCAGAACAACGGCAAGAAGATGCTGATCTTCAAGCTGAAAACCGTCGTTTAAAGGCTGAATTAAAACGCGTGTCAGAAGAGCGAGATATATTAAAAAAGCCACCGCGTACTTCGCCAGAAAGTCCGACTGAGGTACGCGTTTATGCAAAAGCATGCGAGCCAATATCCGGTACGGCGCTTGTGCCGCATGATGGCCGTGCACCCTAGCGGCTACTATGCATGGTGCAAAAAAGCACTGTCTAATCGAGAACGGGATGATCAGCGTCTCTTGGGATTGATCAAGCAGGCGTGGCTGGAAAGTGGCGATGTATATGGCTATCGCAAGGTCTATCAGGATTTGCGTGAGGCTGGCGAAGCCTGCGGTAAGCACCGAGTGGCCCGCCTGATGCGTAGGGAAGGTTTACGCTCTCAGACGGCCTATCGACGACGCCTTGGCTGCTATGGCGGTGGAAAACCGGCTGTTGTATCACACAACCATTTAGACCGTCAGTTTGAAGTAACAGTGCCCAATGTTGCTTGGGTGACGGACATTAACTACATTCGGACATACGAGGGTTGGCTCTCTTTATCGGTGGTCATCGATCTATTTTCTCGTCAGGTTGTTGGATGGTCGATGAAGCCACGTATGACCACGGAATTGGTGCTGGATGCTTTACTGCCAGCAGTTTGGCGACGCAAGCCGCAAAGAACTGTGATGGTGCATTCGGATAGTAAATGGCAGTTTAGATAGAGGGTTATATCGCTATCGTCATCTTATGGAGGATACCTTTCTAAGTCGAAGCCATATCGCGCCATAGCGGCGCGTTAAGACAAACTCAAGCGAAACTACGAAAGCATGGTGGCTTAGCTTGTGTTTTTTATGGCTGCCCATGTGAAACGTCAACAGGCCCTAGAAGCTGGGTGATCAAATAACCCTTCCCCAACGAAATGCCGTGGGCTCTAGAGCAGGTGGCATTTCGCTGACGGGTGAGGGTTACTGCGCGGTTAGCAGCATGACCACCGATAACGAGGCAGTTATCCACATGGCTGGCTTGATCTCGACAAAGCGCCCGGTGAGCAGCTTAATCAACACAAAGCTGATAAAGCCAAAGGCAATTCCCAGCGTAATTGAGTAGGTCAGCGGCATCAGAATGATCGCCAGAAAAGCGGGGAACGCCTGATCAAAGTGCTCCCATTCTATCTTGCTGATGGGTGCCATCATGAACAGTCCCACCATGACCAGCGCTGGTGCGGTTGCAATACTTGGCACCAAAGAAAGCAGTGGCGAGAGAAACAAGAACGGCAGAAACAACAGCGCAATTACCAAAGCCACCAACCCGGTGCGCCCACCCTGGGCCACCCCCGCGCCGGACTCAATGAATGTCTGCGCCGCACTCGTGCCAAGCGGAGCGGCAATCATCGAGGAAAAGGCGTCTACTGTCATTGATCGCTTGAGATTGCGGGGGTTGCCTTCTTCATCCTTGAGATCGGCAGTTTCGGCCAACGCCATAAAGCACGACATGGCGTCAAAGAAGTTGGTGAATAGCATCACGAAGATGAACGGCAAGTAGCCGACTTTCAGCGCCCCCATAATGTCCACTTTCATGACCGCGCTGAAATCTGGCCATGCGGCAAGGCCTGTCCAAGCCACCAAGACTTCGTCTCCCCACAGTCGTCCCATGGGTGCGGCGGCCAGTGTGGTCAGCGCAATGCCCATGACCAGTGCACCGTTAAAGCGCATTATCACGAATACTGCCGTGGCAATCAGGCCCAGAAAGAATGTGGCCAGGTGAGCATTCATAGTGCCAAGCGACACCACAGTGGCATCGCTTCCCACAATGAAGCCGGCATTTTGCAATCCGATGAAGGTGATGAACAGCCCTATTCCGCAGGTGATCGCATAACGCAGCGACAGCGGAATTGCCTCGATCACGGCCTTGCGCACATTGAACAGCGCCAGCACCGCAAAGATTACCCCGGACCAGAACACGCAGCCAAGCGCTACTTCCCAACTGATGCCTGCGCCCAGCACTAAGGTATAGGTAAACAACGCGTTCATACCCATGCCCGGCGCCACCATTATGGGGTTGCGGGCGTAAAGCGCCATGGCCAAACTGCCCAAGAAGCTGATCAGAACAGTGGCTGAGAGCGCGGCAGAGAAGGGAATGCCGGCATCGCTGAGTACGGCTGGGTTGACGACGATGATGTACATGCCAGCAAGGAAGGTAGCAATACCAGCGAGGACTTCTGTTTTTATAGAAGAACCGCGTTTGGATACATTGAAAAAGTGATCCAGAAATGGCGTACGGCGCGCCGCATCGGCAGCATCCGAGGTGTGTGCCTCGGAAGAGTGAGCAGTCGTTTCATGCATACCCAATACCTTGTTGTATTTGTGGTTGGAGGTGTTGTTATTGGAATTTAACGGTCTTCAAAATTTTCTGACCATTCGGTCAAGTCTATTCAGGCAACCATAGTCGGTCAAGGCAGGGCAGACTGGTTTTTGACGAGCTCTTTCGTCCTTGAAATAAGCGATCGAGATGAGGGTAGACGATGGGTACCATGAATTGAGGTTGAGTGAGAAGCGAACTGCAGTTATTCCAATGGAAGGTTTACACTCTCAGACTGACTATCGACGGCGTCCTGGCTACTCCCAGGCGTACGAAAGCTGGTTCTATTTATCGATGGTCATCAACCTATTTTCTCCTCAGGTCGTAGCTGGTCGATAAAACCAAGCAAGACCATAGAATTGGTTTTGGTTGCTTTATTGTCAGCAATTTGGCGTCGAAAGCTACAAGGAACTGGATGGTGCATTTGGATCAGGAAGGCCAGCTCAGTAGCGGAGACTGGCAAAGCTATCTGAAAGTTAACCACTGTGTGGGCAGCATGACCTGACGTGGTAACAGCCATGGAAACGAGGTTGCTGAAAGTCTCTTTCAACTCCTCAAGCGAGAGCGGATTAAGTGAAAGATTAATTCGACACGGTAAGCGGCTAGACGCGACGTGTTCAATTATGTCGAAATGCTTTACAACCCAAAGCGCCGACACGGCACTAGTGATAACTTGTCACGGTTGAGTATGAAAGGCGTTACTTTAAGGGCATAACGGGTGTCTAGAATATCCGGGTCGATTCATCCAGTCTCTTCGAAGCCGCCAGCGCTATCCGCCACAACACGCTATAAAAGTGCGTCATACAATCCATAGAAACCACAACACGCTGTAAAAGTGCGTCATACAATCCATAGAAAACGCAGTTTTTGCACTCGAATCACCCTAATCTTTTGCTTTATTTCTGTGGATAAGCCGTTGGTGCGCCGTAGAATCCATACAAATTGCGTCGGAGTCCATAGAACCTGGCTGAGACCTCGCGATCGAGAACAGCGCGTCCTTGATTCTATAGAAATGACGGAACCACTGGGCGGAACGATCACTGAAAACGGCGTGGTTACTCCGTAGAAGGGGAGTTAATTGCTTCTCTCTCAGCAAACTATAAGAGTAACTACGCGCTTAACCTATTGTAATTTATGACGTATCAGGGTAGCTGCGTCATAGCATTCATAGAATATTCAAAGAACTTTATTCTCCCATGTTTACTGGGAGCTACTGTCTCATACATGGCATCCCCCGCTCTAATATGCACAAAAAATCCCTACGTAAGTTACTGAAATATAATAGAGATATGGATAACTGCGTCACGGAATCCATACAAAGTGCACTGAAAGAACATAAATGCCTTAGTTATCCATGAACCAGGCGAAAAACGTGAGAATGTCCTTACGGAGCGGGAAGTGCCACTGTAGTAACGCGCTGAATTAGCAGTGGAATTTATATAAGTGCGTCGTGGCATCCATAGAAAACCATGTGATAGCTGCATAAACTGGCTGGAACCAATCAATCATCTCCAACTAGAGGAGGGTATCAAACAAAGGTGACCGGGACTGCGTCAAGGGTAGCCTAAAGGGCTTCTATGCAAGTGGAGCTGAATGCCTTGAGCACTTCGTAGCCTTTAGACGAGGCAGAGCTGTACAAAGCGACGCGGTTTCATAAATTTCTATCTTAAATAGAGCAGGACGACCTTCAATGACGAGGTGATATCGAAACAATTAGAGAATGTGAAAAATTGCTAGCGCTATCGTCTAGAATACCTGGAGATATCCACAGGTCGCCCATGTTGGCATCTTCATCATGAGCCTTAATAGCGCCATTGACCTACCGTTCGGTATAGCGTGTCATTCTCATAGTAGGCTCCCAGTCAACCATAGTTGGTTGTAAACCTCACCAAGTTCGTAATGTTAGTTTCCGGGGAAAAAACGACGAATCTCAATGCACGCTGAGAATGATGAAATATTTTTTCCTACACACCCTTAAGCTTTATGTACAAGTGCCGATACAAACTTTGCACCAGAATTTGACCAAACGGTCGTTCGAATACGTCGTCTTGTATAGGAAAGAAGAATGAAGCTTCAGAAAGCCCTCATTGTACCTTTGACCACCGCTTCCTTGGCGGTATGTAGTGCCTACGTTATTGCTGCACCCGATGTCAGGGTCAGTGGTTTCGGTACGCTCGGTTATGTCACCACCGATACCAATGATGCTGAATACCGTAGCAGCCTGCGACAGCACAAAGGTGCAACCGAATCCAACGGTGATTGGGGTGTTGATAGCCGCTTAGGTCTGCAAGCAAACACTACCTTCAACGAAACCTTCTCGGCAGTGGCGCAGGGCTACATCAGCCGTCGTGATGGCGACTCTTCTCCCGATATCGAATGGCTATTTCTGCAAGCCGACGTGCTTGACGGTACGAGCTTTCGCGCCGGTCGCATGCTAGTTCCGACATTTTTACTCTCTGATTTCCGTCAAGTTGGCTATGCCCAGCACTGGCTACGCTCACCTGTCGAAGTCTATGGCAATTTCTTGAACACCTCCTTTGATGGTTTGCAGAGCGTTTCGCGCTTCGCATTGGGCGACTACAACGCCACCGTCCAGCTATCAGGCGGTGAGGCCACGGGCAATAAAAAGTATTTCGCTGTTGGCAACAACTTGTTTGAAACCGATGAAAAAAGCGACAGCCTCTATTCTGCAAATGTATCGCTACAGCAGGGCGATTGGACGGGCCGCGTCGGCTACACGTACATGAAGGACGTTGAAATTGTTAGCGGCGGTCGCGCCATTCAGAGTGGCGACGACAACTTCTATAGCGCTGGCCTGCAATACGATAACGGCACCGTTCTCGCCATGTCAGAATATATTTGGCGTCTTTGGGATGCCGAAGGTGCTCAGGATGGCACGTTGGACAGTGAGGCATTCTACTTGACTGCCGGGTATCGTTTTGGCGATGTCATGCCCTATGTGACGTATTCAAAATTCACGCCTGAAGGTAATGGCTATGTCGCTCAGGGCAGCTCCATGGATAGCCGTAAAACAACCGCTATTGGTGCGCGCTGGGATGTTGTCACCAACCTGGCATTAAAAGCTCAGATCGAAGAAGTAAGTGGCGGCGTGGGTGATCAGTTTATTTCTGATCCGAGCCGTCAAGGCCGCGAGCCAACCACGCAAGTCTATAGCATCGCCCTCGACTTCATATTCTAAAAGGAGCTGACATGAAAACTAGTAGAACCTTATTGTTCGCCATGCTTCTTTTGTCTTTCTCCAGTTTCAGCTTTGCTGCTGATTTGGTAGTGATCGGGCATCCTTCGGCGGAAACGTTGACCAAGAACCAAGTGGCAGACATTTACTTGGGTAAAACCAGTAGCGGAACCCTTTACGATTTACCTGAGGGAAGCGACCTTTACGCTTCTTTCTATGACCAAGCGGCGGGACGCAACGTTTCTCAAGTGAAATCCACTTGGGCGCGAATCGTCTTTTCCGGTCAGGCTCAAGCGCCTAAGCAATTGAATGATTCGAATGCGGTGCGTAGTGCGGTCGCGGAAAATCCCAATGCAATCGGCTATATCGAAAAGTCAGCGCTAGACGACTCAGTGAAAGTTCTTCTTGAAGTGAATTGATCGCTATTAATCGGCCCACGTTTGGGCCGATTTTTATTCATTTAGTGACGCGGGATTTGCCGTGAAAATACGTACAAAGATTTGGATGTTGCCCCTCAGTGCTGCAGTTATTTTGCTGGTGGGTATTAGTTTTAACTATTTTGTGGGTAGCAATACTTCTTCGGCCATCGAGCGCCTTAGGGATATCGATAACCCCTACATGCTTGAAATTAACCAAATTGACAGAGAATTAGAGGCTTTTCGTAATCAAATACAAGCAGCCGCAGCGGAAGGCGACATTGATGCCCTAGAAAGTGTCGAAGCTCTAAATGAGCGGGTCTTTAGTCGTATTCAGAATATTGCTGAGATTCCCGGTAAGGAGAGCATTGCCGCCGAGTTAGAAACGACTTATGACACTTATCAGTCAGCTGCACTTGGGGCTACCCGTGCCATGCTGGGAGTAGGCGAACTTGGCAATCAAATAACGCAAATGCAAGCTTCTCAAGCCAGTCTGACTGAGCTAGTAGATATGGAGATGGCCAATGCCCTGCAGTCTACGCTTGACCGCCAGGAAAGAGCCAACCACGGTGTTACAACTTCGCTTTTAGTCAATTTGCTGACTGGCTTGGCTGTACTTACTGTGCTTGGCGTGTCCTCCTATTTTGTAGTCAATGCTGTCTGGCGTGAGTTAGGCGACGAACCTGAAAACCTGCGTAAGGCAATGAAGCGAGTTTCTGCAGGCGATCTAAGAACTGAGTTTACTGTTAGCAATAGCGCAAAAGATTCGTTGAACATGAGCGTGCAGCAAATGGTTCTGACCCTGCGTGACATGATTGGACAGATACGGGAGTCAACTGAGTCAATTAGCTTAGCCTCATCTGAAATCGCTTCAGGAAATCATGACCTAAGCTCCCGCACCGACACGACCGCTGGTCATCTTCAGCGAACCGCAGCCGCTACGGAAGAATTGACCGTAACGGTAGGGCAAACTGCCGATTCAGCTCGTCATGCAGATCAGTTAGCCTCATCTGCTGCTAATGCCGCAGCTCGGGGAGGTGATATTGTAGAGCAGGTAGTTGTCAACATGAGCGAGATTGAACAATCATCTAAAAAGATCACTGAAATTATCGGTGTCATCGATTCCATTGCCTTTCAAACCAATATCCTCGCGCTTAATGCATCGGTAGAAGCTGCCCGAGCCGGTGAGCAAGGACGAGGCTTTGCAGTCGTCGCAAGTGAGGTCCAGCTACTGGCTCGCCGAAGTGCAGAAGCAGCCAATCAAATTAAAACACTCATCGGTACATCGAGTGAAAAAGTAGCCAGTGGAACCAAGCTGGTAGAAGACGCTGGTGAAGCAATGGATGAAATTGTAAAAGGTGTACAGCAAGTTACCGACATTATTGGAGAGATTAGTGCTGCGACAAGTGAGCAATCATCTGGGCTGGCCTCTATCAATGTTTCGGTTGCTGAGTTGGACGACATGACCCAGCAAAACTCAGCTTTGGTACAAGAATCTGCTGCCGCTGCCGCAAGTCTCAGTGGCCAAGCAGAAATGCTCTCTCAGGTTGTATCTGCATTTCGTTTGGCTCGTGGTGAGAGTAACCTGTCGCATTCATCATCTTCGAAAGAACTCTCAAAGGAAGTTGACGGTTATCACTACCAGAGTTCTCCGAAAAGCCTAGCTGCCCCAAGCGTAGTTTAAAACGTCACGAAGGGGTTTGTATCTTGTCCAAGCAACCCCTTTCTTTGACTGAACCTTTTACGATGATTTATGTAGGTCCCAGCCTCTGCTTTGTGATGTAGCTAAAGTAATACTCGCATGGGGGGTATGACTTGCCACGCACATGAAATGTTTCTGCTCGTGAATTTCCTACCAAAAGGACTCACATATCCCCGCTTCCTATTCTAGTGATTGGCTTCCTAGAAAGGAGTTTGCACGCTATCTCCTATGTGTTTCTCGGTATTGTTACTAACATTTGTTAAGTATAATTGCAAAATGCTACCTTTAGCCTACCGAAAATATAGCTGGCAGTTTCGCAGGCTGACAGCACAGCAGCAGGAACAGTTATCATGGCGTCTTCGTCGAGTGATAGTTCAGGACTACTGGATATTATTTTGCCGGCGACGGCTCGCCTGTTTGATTATAGTGGTGCAGCCATCTCTCTGTTCGATGACCAAGACCGCTTACTTTATGCAAATACCTGCTATTACAACTTAATTTGCTACAAGTGGGGGACGCTCCCAACCTGGCCAGATATCGTGCGTGACAACTACGCTAGGGGGCAGGGACTGATTGCTGATACAGATGATATTGAACTGTGGATTCAGACGGCGTTAGCTAAGCGTCGTACGCAAACCTACCGCCAGTTTGAAATCGACGCATGGGATGGGCGTTGGCTGTTGATGACGGAAACATGGATTCCAGATGTTGGCCTTCTTGGTATCGGTGTCGATATTACTCAGGCAAAGAATATTACTACTACTTTAAAACAAGAATACCAGAATGCCTTAGTCAGGGCGGAAACCGACCAGCTTACGGATTTAGGTAATCGCCGAGCCTTAGAAAGCTTGCGAAAATTTTTGTTGAGTAAGGAGCCACGTCTTCAGGTAACAGCATTAATGATCGATATTGATCAGTTCAAACCCTACAACGATACCTTGGGGCACTTGCAAGGAGATCAGTGTTTACAGCAGGTGGCAGGGGTGATTCGAGGCAGTATCAAAATGAGCGAGAGCTACCCTATAAGGCTAGGCGGTGACGAATTCCTGGTTCTGATACTGGGTGCTCCACTGTCAATAGCTCAGCAGCTGGCGCAGAGAATCAAAAATAGAATGCGTATAAGTGCTATCACCCACCCTGCGACAGGGTCTGGGCTGGTTACCCTCAGTATGGGCCTTGCTAGTCGAGAAATTGCTGATTCAACATGTTTTACATCGCTTCTTAAGGCTGCTGACGACGCGCTCTATCAAGCTAAACGTAACGGGCGTGACTGCATCACCAGCCCGATGGAAACTTCTGGAAGTCAGCACCCATTAAATAGTCATTTAGAAGCTCCCTAAATTTACTAATAAACGAACAGGTAGAGGGATATATAAAAATAAAACGTTCGAATACTACGATACTGTGTCTGCTCTGGATAAGCTTATCCTGGACGGCGACCATTCACGTAAGATTAGTATGAATCTAGTAACAATCCGGTCCTTTTTCATCCAGCCAAGCTAAGCCGCTACCGCCATGCAGACGAGTCTGACTACGTCATTCGCTCTCGGATAACCCGACGTCTTCCTGGCGATGGTTCTGAAGCATCCCAAGGTGCTTACGCAAGGCTTCATAAGTGACCTTGAGATGGTTTGCTCGCTCGGCGTCCTCAAGACTTTCGGGGGGTATTTCCTGCAGTAAATCCAATGCCTGACGATGGATATTCATTTGATAATCAAGAAACTGGCGATCGAACTCGGCGCCGTCCTGAGACTGTAGCGCTTCGTAGGCCTGCTGTTGTTCATCGTTGCCATACGCCGCGTCGTCACCACGCTGCCGCTCATCGTGCCCGGCCTCCAGTAACCACTCGTTGAGAAGCTGATGATCGACAGCAATTGAATCCGCTAGCTCAACGATCTCAGCAGCGTGGGCTTGTTGTTCAGCCAGTGAGTTCAACTCCTGCTGATGTTGGTGAAGTTCGCTGAGCCGGGCCAGAAACGCCGTTGAATCGTCTTTTTCGGTGGTGGCAAGTGTCGTCCCCGCGAACGTCAGCATGCACAGCAAAGACCAAGCACCCCTCTTAAAAGCCTTTCTCATTTTGGGCCTCCTTTTGCCATCTTTTGGCAAAAATTAAGTTTGACGCATCGATGAAAATCAGATTTGCCAGCTGCGCCGATGATTCCTAAGGTAGTACAAGGAGTCGCGTTGGGGTGAGTCTATTTATGGAAAGCACTAACGATAAGAAAGAGAAAAGACGCGAGCTAGCCGTCTTCCTGTTCCTGGCGGGGATCCTGTTTCCGATCCTGGCGGTGCTGGTGGTATCCGGGTATGGCTTTCTCGTATGGGCCTACCAGATATTTACCGGTCCACCGGGGCCGCCAGGATGACAGGAGGAGCCATGGCGAATCCATCCAAGCAGGTATCGATTGATCATTCGCGGCGAGCTTTGCTATTTGGCTACCGTGGGCGTCATGCCCCGCTGCGCCCACCCTGGTCCCAGCACGAGTCGCACTTCACGGCGCGTTGCACCCAATGTGATGACTGCGTGCGAGCCTGTGAAACCGGCATCATCGTACGTGGTGACGGCGGCTATCCCGAAGTTGATTTCAACCGAGGCGAATGCACTTTCTGCGGTGCCTGCGAGCAAATCTGCGTCGAAGGCGCTTTCCTTGATGCCAACCAAGAACCTCCCTGGGATTACGTCGCTAAGATCGGCGACGGGTGCTTGGCCCTACAAGGTGTCTACTGCCGTAACTGCGGGGAGAGCTGCGAGGCAGAGGCGATTCGCTTTCATTTTAATATGCACCGGGTACCCGAACCCACGGTGGAAACGGATGCTTGCACCGGCTGCGGAGCTTGCGTCGAGAACTGCCCTACCCAGGCCGTAACGGTGGGACAACAAATCTAATAAGACTGACAAGTAAGCCAAGCACACAACCCAGTACGCAAGGATGGATCATGAATGATAACAACATACATATCTCTAGCCTGCTGGTGCAGCTACAGCCAGAGCGGATAGAGATAATAAGCGAGCGCTGCTTGGCTTTCGACCAGGTGGAAATTCACGCCACCGACCCGTGCGGCAAAATGATACTGGTGCTTGAGACGCCCGGACAGCAGGAAATCCTAGAGTTTATCGACTGGTTGCAGAGCGAGAAGGGAGTACTTTCGGTTAGCTTGGTCTACCACCATGTGGAGAGCGCTCAGGAATTGGAGCAAGAGATCGACGCTGGTGAACCAGCCAGCGATATACCGACCGTCCAAATAATGGAAGCCACATAAAGGACAGGGGGAGAAGCCATGAAGCTGACGCGACGTAGTTTCATCAAGAGTTCCGCAGCCGGCACGGCCGCCGCCGCCGCGGGTATCAGTCTGCCCGGCCAGGCGCAGAATATCATCACCGATGCCAGCCAGACCCAGTTGAAGTGGGCAAAGGCGCCCTGCCGTTTTTGTGGCGTGGGGTGTGGTGTCAATGTGGCGACCCGCGACAACCAAGTGGTGGCTACCCACGCTGACATCAACTCGCCTGTCAATCGGGGCGTCAACTGCATCAAGGGCTACTTCCTGTCGAAGATTATGTACGGCGAGGACCGCCTAACCCAGCCGTTGCTGCGCAAGACCAACGGCCAGTACGACAAGAACGGCGAGTTCACCCCAGTGAGCTGGGACGAGGCATTCGATGTGATGGCCGACAAGTTCAAGGCGGCGATCCGCGACAAAGGCCCTGAGGCGGTGGGCATGTTCGGCTCGGGTCAGTGGACGGTATGGGAAGGCTATGCAGCCAATAAGTTAATGAAGGCGGGATTTCGCTCCAATAATATCGATCCCAATGCGCGCCATTGCATGGCTTCGGCGGTGTTCGGCTTCATGCGCACCTTCGGTATGGATGAGCCGATGGGCTGCTACGACGATATCGAGGCTGCGGACGCTTTCGTACTATGGGGCTCCAATATGGCGGAGATGCACCCCATTCTATGGACCCGGGTAACCGACCGCCGCCTCTCCGCGCCGCACGTGAAAGTGGCGGTGCTCTCCACCTACGAGCATCGCTCCTTTGAGCTGGCTGATACACCCATTATCTTCACGCCCCAGGCCGACTTGGCGGTGCTCAACTATATCGCCCGCTACATCATCGAGAATGATCGGGTTGACTGGGACTTCGTCAACGAACACGTGCGCTTCATGGAAGGCAATGTCGATATCGGGTATGGCCTGCGCCCCGAGCATCGCCTGGAGCTGGCGGCGGAAAATGCCGAAGATGTTGCCGGCGCTCGAGACATCAACTTCGAACGTTACCGGGAATTTCTGCAGCAGTACGATGCTGATTACGTCACCCAGATCTCCGGCGTGCCCAAGCGCCAGCTTGATGAGCTAGCCGAGCTCTACGCTGACCCCGAAAGGCGTGTGATGTCGTTCTGGACCATGGGCTTCAACCAGCACACTCGTGGGGTCTGGGCGAACAACATGATATACAACATTCATCTGCTCACCGGCAAGATATCGACACCCGGCAATAGTCCCTTCTCGCTGACCGGCCAACCTTCCGCCTGCGGTACCGCGCGCGAAGTGGGCACGTTCTCGCATCGCCTGCCGGCTGATATGGTGGTGACCAACGACTATCATCGCCAGTTCGCCGAGGAGGTCTGGCGCGTTCCGGCGGGCACTATCCAGAAGCAGCCCGGCGCCCATGCGGTGCTACAGAACCGTCAACTCAAAGATGGCGTGATCAACGCCTATTGGGTGCAATGCAATAACAATGTCCAGGCAGCGGCTAATCTCGTTGAGGAAACCTATCCCGGCTATCGCAACCCGGACAATTTCATCGTGGTATCGGACGCTTATCCCACCGTTACCACCGAGCTTGCCGATCTGATCCTGCCGACTGCCATGTGGGTGGAGAAAGAGGGGGCTTATGGCAACGCAGAACGGCGCACCCAGTTCTGGCACCAGATGGTCGAGGCGCCGGGCGAGTCCCGCTCCGATCTGTGGCAGTTGATGGAGTTCTCCAAGCGCTTCCAGATCGAGGAAGTGTGGCCGCAGGAGATGGTCGACGCCAACCCTGACTTCCGTGGTAAATCGATGTACGACGTCCTGTTTCGCAATGGCAACGTTGATGCCTTCGGTCTCGACGACGTCGATCAAGAGTACCCCAACCAAGAGGCGGAGCACTTCGGTTTCTATGTGCAGAAGGGGCTCTTCGAGGAGTATGCCCAGTTCACCCGTGGCAAGGCCCATGACCTCGCTCCGTTCGATCGTTATCACCAGGAGCGCGGGCTGCGCTGGCCGGTGGTCGATGGCGAGGAGACTCGCTGGCGCTATAACGGCGAATACGACCCCTATGTCGAGGCGGGACGTGACTTCCAGTTCTACGGTCATGCCGATAACCGGGCTGTTGTCTACGCTGTGCCCTATGAACCCCCGGCCGAGTCGCCCGATGACGAGTACCCGCTGTGGCTGGTTACCGGACGGGTGCTTGAGCATTGGCACTCCGGTTCGATGACTCGGCGTGTACCCGAGCTGCATCGTGCGTTCCCCCAGGCGGTGGTGTATCTCCATCCGCAGGATGCACGCGAGTTGGGGGTGCGGCGGGGCAGTGAGGTACGCATCATTAGCCCGCGGGGCGAGATGAATAGCCGCGTTGAGACGCGGGGGCGCAACCGTATGCCGCGTGGCCTTGTGTTTGTGCCGTGGTTCGATGCCAGCCAGTTAATCAACAAGGTAACGCTGGACGCCACCGACCCCATTTCCAAGCAGACGGACTTCAAAAAGTGCGCCTGCCGGATTGAGCCGGCTTAGGGAGAGAAGGCTTCGGGGGAGAAGACTTAGGGGGAGAAGACTTAGGGGGAGAAGAACAATGCGCCACATTACGATTGCTTTAATACTGCTTTGCTTCAGCATGGGGAGCTTTGCTGCGGAAGGGGAGCACGATGCGCTGCGCGGCAACGTACCGCTGCTGGAGGAGCGTACGCCGGAGCCCCTTTATCAGGTCGAGAATAAGGACTTGAGAAGGGCTCGCGCCTATCCGATGCAGCCGCCCACCATCCCGCATAAGATCGACAATTATCAGGTTGATCTTAACGCGAACCGTTGCATGAGCTGTCATAGCCGGCAACAGGTAGCTCAAAGCCAAGCGCCTATGGTCAGTGTCACCCACTATATGGATCGTGAGGGCAACTTCCTGGCCGAGCTGTCGCCTAGACGCTATTTCTGTAGCCAATGCCACGCACCACAGACGGATGCGCCGCTGGCGGTCGAGAACGATTTTGTCGATATTGTTGAAATCCTTCGTCAGCAGGGCGGAGCGCAAGAGCGGGGGGCTGAGGAATGATCAAACGTATCAAGAAGCTACTCAGTGAGTTCTGGCGCATCTTTAATTCGCCCAGCGGCTATTTGAGCCTTGGGTTTCTCACCGTTGGGGGATTTATCGGTGGCGTGCTGTTCTGGGGTGGGTTCAATACCGCCATGGAAGCGACCAATACCGAAAAGTTTTGCATCAGCTGTCACGAGATGCGCGCTAACGTCTATGAAGAGATCCAGCCGACCATCCATTTTACCAACCGCTCCGGGGTACGGGCAGTCTGTTCGGACTGCCACGTGCCGCATGACTGGACCGACAAGATGGCGCGCAAGATGCAGGCATCGAAGGAGGTCTGGGGCAAGATCTTCGGCACGATCAATACTCGTGAGAAGTTCCTCGACCACCGTCTGGAAATGGCCTCTCGCGAATGGCGACGTTTCGAGTCCAACGACTCATTGGAGTGCCGTAACTGTCACGACGAGGGAGCCATGGACTTTACCCGGCAAAGTACCCGAGCAGCTGAAGCGCATCAGCGCGGGCTGATTGATGGCGACGCTACCTGTATCACCTGCCACAAGGGTATTGCTCACGAGCTTCCTGACATGGCTGGCATTGAGGGGTGGGACGGCATCCACGGGCGTATTGGGGATTGATATCATGAATTATCGCAATGAGTTGAAACTGGTTCTCGTCGCAACATTCTTCGCGGTTTCGCCGCGCGTTATTTCGGCTGATCAGCCTATGTCGAACGACCAGCTCAATCCTGATCAGCAAGGCAGTGCTGTGATCGACAAGATGAACACGAAAGAACCGGCGAAACAGAATGCCGCCATCACTTTTGATGAAGACCTGGAGGAAACCAAGCAGCCTATTCGTCCCGGCCAGATGGAACAGGAAGAGGCCATAGGAGATGACATTGAAGGTAATGTGAGCGACGCCAGCAATAAAAGTGCTGATGATAAAGAGGAGCCCCGATGAAGTAGTGGTGGCTAACAGTGCCCGTTCATACATCGCAAGAGAAGTACCCCCTGAGCGACCGTTTGGCTTTGTTGGTCTACATCCGAACCAGTTTGCAGTAATCTATGGCTTAAATTAGATGCGTATGGGTGGGCCTAGGTGCACCCTGTAAGTCGGCGAGTGTAAGCGCCACCCGCAAAATGCGATGATAGTCTTGGGCGGAGAGTATGAGCTTTTCAATTACGCCCTCAAACCAGGCATATTCGTCATCAATGAGGTCGCAGGCGGCTTCCAAGACTTTGCCGCTTAACTGGCTTTAGCGGCCATTCAATTTACCTTTCTTGTAGTATCATTGCCTGCGCTCACGGAACAACCGTGGCGCTTCTACTAAGTTAGCGGAGAACTCGGACAGTGCGTCTAGATCAGTACTCCGTGATAATCGGTAAAACATTGTGTAGAAGAAAATCAAGAACCACCAAATAGAAAGCTTTCGGATCCTTTTCAATGGAGGCTATGACTTGTAACCAGTTACGGATGGCAGAAGTGTAAGACACTCCGTTTAGTTCAGCATTATATCAATAAAGCTTAAATGCCTGCTTGTGAAGCGTTATTGTATATTCAAACACAACAATGAAAGCAGAGTTGCTTAGCCTGTGATTTGCCCTAATCACTGAAGTAAAATGTCGTCAACTCTCAGGATTTTAATACGCCGAGCATGGTACTTTACCATTACACTGGTAACGAGGCCTTGGCGTGACGATAGTCCTTTCTAAACAACACCCTTCCACATTAGGTCGCTATTGGCGCTGGCTACAATTCATTGGCGGTGTGCTGATTACAGTCTTATTGTTGGCAGGAAAAGGGGGTTGGGTACCACTACCCATTCTGGAGCGCCTGGAGTGGCAGGCGTATGACTTGAAGGTACGCGGCACGCTCATCGAACAGGCCGATCCTTCATTAGCTATTATTGATATTGATGAGCGCAGCCTCTATGAAATAGGCCAGTGGCCATGGCCACGGGCTACTGTAGCGGAACTGGTGAATATATTGTTCACTGAGTACGACGCCGGCCTTTTAGGCGTTGATGTGGTTTTTGCCGAGCCAGAGACCACGCTTTGGCAGCAGTATTGGGAAGATGTTACTCGCGACTATCCCCAGCTAACTAACATACCCCCACCAATTGATGGCGATGAACGATTGGCGAGTACCTTGTCAGCCCACCCGGTAGTTTTGGGGTATTATTTCCAAGCATATCGGCATCCCAGTGATCCACCCGCTCTAGGGCAGTTACCTGTGCCTGCTATCGTCGCAGAGCCCCAGCCTCTCGCCTTTCCTGAGCCTGAGCGCTATACCGCAAACTTGCCCGTATTGCAGAACAATGCATTGGGGGCGGGCTTCTTTGACAATCCCCGCGTGGATGAAGACGGAGTGTTTCGTCGTGTCCCCATGCTGCAACGCTGGGAGGGGGAGTTGTATCCCAGTTTACCCATGGCGATGCTACTCGCGTTATTGGGGCAACCAGTGATCAAGCCTATCATTGGCGAAGGAGCTGGCGTTACCCAACTGGAAGCGTTGGATGTCGGTGGCTTC
>AXCI01003267.1_pt1 | contig 28576 bp, 27 predicted proteins | sample 182571 | NCBI WGS metagenome assembly AXCI01 (sample SAMN02359225, study PRJNA218796) | groundwater metagenome | isolation source: Mt. Simon Sandstone pore water sample D5872 at 1.8km depth, Illinois-Basin... | place: USA: Decatur, Illinois | collected 2009-05 | reverse complement strand
CGTTTTTATGGCTATGTATCGGCCCGAGGGCAGCGTGACACCGTACTACGCCGGGTGCTGGTGCGTTATAGAGCCAATGTGGAGCCTTTTGTGGCGCCCTCCAGCAATGCGGATATCCAGGCAGTTGAACAACTTGCCATGATGCCATTGACCCACGGCAACCACGCAACGCTGCTTATTGACGGGCAAGCGACGTTTGAGAGCCTTTTTGCCGGTATTGATAGTGCCCAGCACTATGTGTTGATACAGTTTTTTATTGTCCGCAGCGATGCGCTGGGACAACGCTTGAAGCATCATCTGCAACGTGCCGCCCAGCGCGGGGTGCGGGTCTATTTTCTTTACGATGAAGTAGGTAGCCGCAAGTTGAGCGATGGCTACCTCAACGAACTGATCAGTGACGGGGTTGCGGTAAGTGCTTTTCGCTCTTCTCGGGGCTTCAAGCATCGCTTCCAGCTTAATTTCCGCAATCACCGCAAGGTAACGGTCATTGATGGCAAGCTGGGGTGGGTAGGCGGCTTCAATGTCGGGGTCGAATATTTAGGCGAGGATCCGCGCCATGGTGCCTGGAGGGACACTCATCTCAAGTTACAAGGGCCAAGTGTGCTGGGCCTGCAGGAAGCATTCTGGGAAGATTGGCACTGGGCTACCGATGAGGTGATTAGCCTTAACTGGATGGCAGAGACGTCCGCATCTACCGACCATCATGTCGTCATCGTGCCGTCTGGCCCCGCCGATCGCCAAGACACGGCCAGTCTGCTCGTACAGCAGGTAATTCATAGTGCAAAACAGCGCCTGTGGGTGACAAGCCCCTATTTTGTGCCTGACCAGGGTGTTCAGGATGCGCTCCGCCTTGCCGCTATGCGGGGTGTCGATGTGCGTGTCATGATTCCTGAGCGCCCAGATCATTTATTGGTTTTTCTATCAGCGTTCTCGTTTCTACCTGACATGATAAGGGCAGGTGTAAAAATATACCGTTATCTTCCTGGCTTTTTACATCAAAAAGTAATGCTGGTAGATAGTGAAGCGGCAACGGTGGGAACTGTAAATCTGGATAATCGATCATTTCGGTTAAATTTTGAAATAACCGCCTTTATACCAAGCCATGACTTTGCTGCTGACGTAGAAGTAATGCTGGAAAATGACTTTGCACAATGCCGCAGGGTGAGCATCGATGAAATCAATCAACGCTCTGTGTGGATGAAAGTCGTCTCACGTGCTGCTTACCTAATGGCACCGGTTCAATAATTTGTTGAGTGCAAAAGAGAAATCACTATGCGAGCACGATGGGTGAGACAAGGAGTCACCGGGTGAATCTTGAAACAAAATGGCTAGAGGACTTTGTAGCGCTCGCCAACACACGTAGTTTCTCCGCATCAGCGCGGCAGCGGCACGTTACACAGCCGGCTTTCAGTCGCCGTATAAGGGCGTTGGAACAAGCTGTTGATGTGACCCTGGTAGATCGATCTACCACTCCCGTAGGGTTGACGCCAGAAGGGCAGCTGTTTTTAGTAACGGCACGCAACCTGGTCGAGCAACTAAACGAATCGCTTAGCCATCTGCGGGGCCTATCTATCGCCAATGAGGCGCTCGATATCGTGGCGGCACACTCACTCGCATTGAGTTTTTTATCCCCCCCTGGATATCTCGTTTGCAGCAGGGCTTGGGCGAGTTGCCGACGCGTTTGGTGGCCATGAACGTAGGAGAGGCGATCCACGTGCTGCGGGAGGGGAACTGCGATTTAATGCTCGCCTATTACGACCCCTTTGCCACTATGCAGTTGGATGCGGAGGTATTTCCTTCCTTCTCGATTGGTAAGGTCAATATGTTGCCCGTTTCACTCCCTGATGTGCAGGGAAAGCCCAAATTTTCACTTCAGCACGACACTTCAATTCCTTATCTTTCTTATACCCAGGGGGCTTTTTTAGGCCGCAGTGTACGTATGCTGCTAAAAAATGATCCGCTGCGTATGAAGCTTCGCACTGTGTACGAAACGGCCATGGCCGAAGGCTTGAAAGGTATGGTACTGCAAGGCGTGGGCGTGGCATGGATCCCCGACTTTTGTATTCGTGAAGAGTTAAAAAGCGGACGTTTAGTCAGGGCGGGTGACCAGAGTTGGGATATCCCTTTGGAAATTCGTCTTTACCGCTGCTCTATGGTGCATAAACCGGGTGTAGAGCGGCTGTGGCGACAAATGATGAAACTGCCGCGGGATTTTCTGCAAGCATAACTCTGACCCGGCAGCAAAGTGTTTTAGCTACTGCCGAAGTCGGCGGGCAGGCCCAGAAAGTTTTGTATGATAAAAAAGTGGTCTTCAAACAGGCTCTCAGGTTCAAGGTCAGCAAGCGCCACCCAACGTGCATGGTCTCCGCCTTTAACTGGCTTGAGGCGAGGCAGTTGTTGATCAGGGCGCAGTGCAAAGTAGAAAGCTTCCGCCAATGTGCGGCCCCGCCAACTGCGATGAGGTTCATCAAACAGCCGCTGACCACGTAGAGATCCTTTAAGAACGGGTTCCGGGACTTTTAAACGCAGGCGTTCGCGCAACTCTCGTAAACAGGCATCAAGCAAACGTTCATGAGGATTAATAAATCCCCCGGGGAGGGCGTAAAGTCCTTTGCCCGGTGCCGCTGTCCGCCGAACCAATAGAACATGACCTGACTGCACCACTACCGCATTCACCGTAACAAAAATAGGCGGATAGGGCGCTTCAGCCCATGCTTTGCGGTACTGATCCAATAATTGCTGCTCTTCCAAGAGTTGCTGGTAGGCACTGACCTGACAGAACTTTTTTACACTGTCGACCACCCCGGGGGGGAGGTCGTGGTATGCGCCGATGCTCAAATAGTCATCCGTTGAGCTCGGCGAACGAAACAAGCGCTCACGAATCTGGCTGGCTGAAATCCCTTCGACCGAAGGTACGCTAACCGACTCCCACTGGGGGAATAGCGAAAGGTAGTAGCTTGACTGCCCTCGGCTGGCTCCAATCAAGCCAATGCGTGGGAGACGAGCATTCGCGGGCGCGGCTAAATCACGCACTTTGCGCTGCACGTCCCGTACCCAAACGTCGTCATTGTAGAGTGCATCGAGTAGGGGGGTTATTTCTAAACGTTGATTGTCGGCCTCATCAAATCCCGCGCGAAGCATGGCTTGACGCTCATCAAATCGCCACGGATTGCGTAACGAGCGCGCTTGCCAAGCTGAGCCAACCAATACTATCACCTGACGTGCGCGTTTGAGCGCTTCACGAATAATCGCTAGATGCCCGAGGTGAGGAGGTTGAAAGCGACCAATAAACACTAAACAGTCGAAGTCGCAGGCGGACTCTGAACGCGCAATATTGGTGGCCATCCAAGCTTCCTTTTGGTTTGGTGATATGAGAGATGCAACGTACCAGAAAACTGCGCTAAACGCTGGGGTTAGGTATGCTAGAAAAAAAGCTCAATAGCAATGAACCAGGGAGTGGATATGATTAAGCGTGCAGCTAACTTTTGGTGGAAGGTAACCCAAGACGCTACCGCTCTATGGTTAGAGCGTAATGCCTTTAGCTATGCTGGCTCACTGGCGTTTTACACGCTTTTCTCACTGGCACCAACGATCATCATTGCGGTCACCGTGATCGGTGTTGTTATGGGGGAAGAAGCGGCTCAAGGTCAAATTGTTGCTCAGTTGCAGGGTACATTAGGTGTGGACGCGGCACTGGCTATCCAAGAAGCCGTCGCACAATCGAGAATTGAAGAGTCAGGTATTCTGCCAACTATATTAGGCGTTGGCGCGCTGGTGATTGGTGCAACAACCGTGTTCGCCCAAATGCAGTTCTCACTGAATACCATTTGGGGCGTAACGGCTAAGCCTACCTCCAACAGCGTATTTCTGTTTATTAAAAATCGCTTGCTGTCGCTAACGGTGGTGCTCTCCATTGGATTTATATTATTAGTTTCATTGGTGATGGGGGTCGTGCTGCGCGGAATGCTTCAAGCTGCCGATAACTTAGTCCCCTATGCCAGCTTGTTAACAACGTCGGTTGAGTCGCTAATCTCGCTGGGTGTGGTTACCTTGCTATTCGCCACTATTTTTAAAGTGCTTCCTGACGTTGTGCTGCGCTGGCAGGACGTACTTATTGGCGCGGTTGTTACCGCCGTATTATTTACCCTAGGCCGCAGTGTCATTGCGATTTATCTGGCGTATACCGCCACCGCTTCAACCTACGGCGCTGCAGGGTCAGTGGTAATGATTTTGTTATGGGTTTACTACAGTTCTCTGATACTGCTATTTGGGGCAGCATTCACTAGATCATTGTTGTTGCGCCGTGGACGCGCATTGATCCCGCGTAATAGCGCGGTGCTGATCAAGCACGAATACATGTAATTTGCTGGTAGGGAGGAGTGAGAGTATGGCTACTTGCTGTGTACGCGCCTTAGTAACGGGTAAGGTACAGGGCGTCTGGTATCGCCGCGCTGCTCAAGAGAAAGCGCTTCAACATAGTATTACCGGTTACGCTAAAAACCTTCCCGATGGACGCGTCGAGGTGCTTATGTGCGGGCATACAGACGCGGTCAAACTATTAACCGAGTGGCTATGGCAAGGCTCAGAGGGGGCTCACGTCACTCACGTTGAGCTCGAGGTGCTCGATAATGGTCGCGTGCCTAGCCATTTTGGCACCCAATAGGGCCAGTAAAGGCCCTATTGTGAATCATAGAGTTATCGACAACGTATTATTTTGCGTCTTTCCATTCACGGATATTGTTAGCCGTCAGGCTAACAATATTCTGACGAGCTTCCGGCGTGATCCAGGCGTTGTGAGGCGTAACGATTAAGTTAAGCGACTCGTTAAGGGCATCCAGCAGTGGGTGTCCATCTCGGGGCGGTTCAGCGGGGAGCACATCCACGCCCAGTCCGCCTAGCTTTCCATTGCGTAGCGCTTCTAGTGCGGCGTCTTCATCGATAACCCCACCTCGGGCGCAGTTGACCAGCAGCAGTGAAGGCTTAGCGCGAGATAAGCGCTCTCGATTTATTAAATGCTTGGTAGCTTCACTAAGAGGGCAGTGCAAGCTGATCACGTCCGCATCGGGAAGTAGATCATCCAGCGCAGGACGCTCATCATTAGCCTCATTTCCTGGGCGTGCAGCAAACGTCACTTGCATGCCAAAAGCCTCTGCCAAGCGCGCTACTTCGCTGCCTAATTCGCCTTGCCCCACCATGATTAACCGCTTGCCGGACAGTTGCAGGGTCGGGTAATCCTGCAAGCAGAAAAAAGCGCTACGCTGCCATTCGCCCGCGGCCACATCATGCTGATAGCGGGGCAAGCGATTAGCTAATGCAAGCATCAACATCAACGTGTGCTGTGAAACGCTGGCAGTACCGTAAGCCGCAACGTTCTTAACCTGAATACCCTGAGCCTTGGCGGTCTCCATATCGATGTTATTGAGGCCTGTTGCCAGCACACAGATTAAGCGCAGCTTGGGCAGTTGTCGTAGTGTCTCTGCATTCAGCACCACCTTATTCACGATGGCGATATCTGCATCGATCAAACGCTCCTGCGCTTGCTGGGTTGTGCTTTGCTCAAACACCTCAAGGTGTGAGACCGACTCTTTAATAGCGCTTAAATTGATCTCAGGGCCTAGGCTCTGTGCGTCTAATATCACCGCATGAGGCATTTTATTCTCTCCAATAGTTACCGAAGGCTGCATAACCTTGCTCGGTAGGGGTCACAAAAGGGTATAATGGCGGCGCTTTATCAACCGCAGCCTTGGAATTTATCCCGACTGGCCACATATTGGCAGCCTGGCAGCGTTTGTTTCGCCACCAATCTTTTCTTTCAGCACTTAGTCTTTCATGACTGAGTATGTCAGAGCTGAGTCTGTCAGGGTTGAGCTTTTTTAGGAGCCATTAACATGCCCATCTATGAATATGAGTGCAAGGCCTGCGGCCATCGTCTGGAAAAATTGCAAAAATAAGTGCTGATCCTCTCAAGGATTGCCCAGCATGCCAAAGCGATGGCTTGGAACGACTGGTCTCGGCAGCGGGTTTCCGCTTGGCCGGTGGCGGTTGGTATGAAACCGATTTCAAAACGGGTAGCAAAAAGAACCTGGTCGCTGACGGCAAAACTGCCTCGCCAGATACCGCTAAATCAAGCGATACCAGTGCTACCGCTAAGAGCGTTACTCCCAGTGACAAAGGCGCCGCAGCGTAGCTGCGGTGGTCAGGGTCGGGACGCCCGCGACAAATTAATTGCCACGAAACAGAACAGGATTTGACATGCGCAGCCATTATTGCGGCCAGCTAAACGAAACTTTGGTGGATCAAACGGTTACGGTATGCGGATGGGTTCATCGCCGCCGTGACCACGGTGGGGTAATTTTCCTCGATATGCGCGATCGCGACGGCATCGCTCAATTCGTGGTCGACCCCGATACCGCCGAGGCGTTCGCCACTGCCGACCGTGCCCGCAGCGAGTATGTCCTGCGCATCACTGGACGCGTTCGGCTGCGCCCTGAAGGTACTCAAAACCCCAACATGCCAACAGGCATGATTGAAGTGCTGGCGAAAGACGTCGAAGTACTTAATACGGCGATTACCCCGCCTTTCCAACTGGATGAGCATGGCAAAGTGGGTGAGGAGGTGCGTCTTAAGCATCGCTACATCGACCTGCGCCGTCCGGATATGATTGAAAAGCTACGCCTGCGTTCGCGTATTTCGCATAACGTCCGTGCATACCTCGAAAACCAGGGCTTTCTGGATATCGAAACACCGGTACTCACTCGAGCCACCCCCGAAGGCGCCCGTGATTACCTAGTGCCTAGCCGTACCCATGCGGGTAGCTTCTTTGCGCTGCCCCAGTCGCCGCAGCTGTTCAAACAGCTGTTGATGGTGGCGGGCTTTGATCGCTACTACCAGATTGCCAAGTGCTTCCGCGATGAAGATTTACGCGCCGATCGTCAGCCTGAGTTCACCCAGATTGATATCGAGGCGTCATTTGTGGAAGAGAACGACATCATGGGCATTACTGAAGCCATGATTCGTCAGTTGTTTCAGGAAGTGCTTAAGGTCGAGTTGCCTGAATTCCCGCGCATGACCTGGCAGGAAGCTATGGATCGATTTGGTTCTGATAAGCCGGATCTACGTATTCCGCTCGAGCTGACCGATGTTGATGACCTTATGCAGCAGGTCGATTTCAAAGTCTTCTCCGGTCCTGCGAGTGCGGACGATGGTCGCGTCGCGGCATTGAAAGTCCCTGGCGGTGCCAAGTTGTCGCGCAAAGAGATCGATGAATACACCAAGTTTGTTGGCATTTACGGCGCCAAAGGTTTGGCATGGATCAAGGTCAACGAGCGCGCCAAAGGGCTTGAGGGTCTGCAGTCGCCGATCGTCAAGTTTATGGAAAACATCGTTGAAGAGTTGCTCGACCGCGTGGGCGCGGAAGATGGCGACATCATTTTCTTCGGCGCCGATAAAGCCCGCATCGTTAACGAAGCGATTGGCGCGCTGCGCGTAAAGCTCGGTGCTGACCTTGAGCTTTACACCCAGGAGTGGGCACCACTATGGGTGGTCGACTTCCCGATGTTTGAAGCCGACGACAACGGTCGCCTAAGCCCGCTGCACCACCCCTTTACGGCGCCTTCCTGCACACCAGAAGAGCTGAAGGCAGACCCGGCAAATGCGCTTTCACGCGCTTACGATATGGTGCTCAACGGTACAGAGCTGGGTGGCGGGTCTATTCGTATCCACGACCAAACCATGCAAAGCACCGTATTTGAAATTCTGGGTATTGGTGAAGAAGAAGCCCAAGAGAAATTCGGCTTCTTGCTGGATGCGTTGCAGTACGGCGCGCCACCCCATGGCGGCTTAGCCTTTGGTTTGGATCGTTTGGTCATGCTGATGGTAGGTGCTAAAACTATTCGTGAAGTGATTGCTTTCCCGAAAACCCAAAGCGCTGCTTGTTTAATGACTAATGCGCCGGGCGAGGTCAGCCCTGAGCAGTTGAAAGATTTAAACATCCGCCTGCGCCAAAAAGCCAAAGCGGAAACAGCCGCCGAATAAACCGGTTGTTTGGCTGCCTAACACCGACGCCCCGGCGTCGGTGTTTTTGTATAAAGCCCAACGAGTTTCGACGACATGGATGAGAAAAAGCCTGCCAACCCTGTTCGTATCCTGGGGATTGATCCCGGGTCGCGTGTGACAGGTTATGGGGTAATCGACGTGGTCGGTGTGAAAACATCCTACGTGGCAAGTGGCTGTATTCGCACGGCAGACGGGGCATTAGAGCAGCGCTTGGCGCAAATCTATGCGGGCCTCAGCGAAGTTGTCGGATTGCATAGCCCCTCTCAAGTGGCCATCGAGCGGGTATTTATGGCTAAAAATCCTGATTCAGCATTGAAGTTGGGCCAGGCCCGTGGTGCGGCGTTGGTATGTATGGCGAATCATGGTTTAAGCCTTGCCGAATACGCTGCGCGGCAGATCAAGCAAGCGGTGACTGGCCAGGGCGGGGCGGATAAAGAGCAGGTGCAGCATATGGTGACGGCTATTCTGCAACTATCCGCGACGCCTCAGGCCGATGCTGCTGATGCGTTAGCCATCGCGTTAACGCATGCTTATAGCTGCAATGGCTTGCCAGCCGCACCATCTCGGGGACGTCGTCGCTCTACGGGGCGCTGGCGGCTGTAAATAAGCCGAACTACTGGTCACCTGTACAGAGTCGCTTTATAGTAAACAACTGTTTTCACCTTAGTGTTTACACCCAACTGTTTTTAACACCAGCGCGAGCGACGTTATGATTGGACGTTTAAGTGGCCAGTTACTGGCAAAGCAACCCCCCTGGATTGTGATTGACGTTCATGGCGTAGGTTATGAGCTGGAAACGTCAATGAATACGCTGGTGGCACTTCCTGCCGTCGGTGAAAGTGTTTCTCTGTTTACCCACCTCACTATTCGTGATGATGCCCATTTACTGTATGGTTTTGGCAGAGAGCATGAGCGCGCTTTATTTCGTGCCTTAATTAAAGTCAACGGTGTAGGGCCTAAGCTTGCGTTGGCGATTTTATCGGGCATGGATGAAGACGCCTTTATGCGCTGCGTGCGTGACGACGATAGCAAAGCACTGACCACCTTGCCTGGGGTGGGTAAGAAAACGGCTGAGCGTCTAATCATTGAAATGCGCGATCGTTTCCCTGAGTGGGAAGATGGTAGCAATGCGCTACTACCCCTTGAGGCCGCTAATGGTCGAGCATCTGCTCGCGATAGCCTTGCCGATGCAGAAGCCGCATTAGTAAGCCTGGGGTATAAATTGACGGAGGCATCGAAAATGCTCGCCGATATCGACCCCAATCAGTCAACCGAGGCTTTGATTAAAGCCGCCCTGACTCAGCGTATGAATAGCTAAGCTTGTGGTTTTTAACCGCGCTAGATTTGGCTAAACACTGCATTTGCAACGTCATAAAGAAGAGCACCTATGCTAGAACACGATCGGCTGATCGCCGCTGAACCTGAACAGGGAGAGGGGCGCATTGATTACGCTATTCGCCCTAAGCGGTTGGATGACTATATTGGCCAGCCTCGTGTGCGTGAACAGCTGGAAATTTTTATCGGCGCCGCAAGGTTGCGCGAAGAGAGCCTGGATCACACCCTGGTATTTGGCCCTCCAGGGTTAGGTAAAACGACCCTTGCGTACATTATTGCTACCGAAATGGGGGTGGGGATGAAGTCAACCTCCGGCCCGGTATTGGAACGGGCCGGAGATCTCGCGGCCATGCTGACTAATTTAGAGCCTGGCGACGTACTATTCATCGATGAAATTCATCGTCTTTCTCCAGTCGTCGAAGAAGTGCTCTATCCGGCCATGGAAGATTTTCAGCTGGATATTATGATTGGCGAAGGCCCCGCTGCACGCTCAATCAAGCTGGATTTGCCTCGGTTTACCCTGGTGGGCGCAACCACACGAGCAGGGTTGTTAACCTCGCCACTGCGCGACCGGTTCGGTATTGTTCAACGGCTAGAGTTTTATAACCTTGAAGAGCTGACCGAAATTGTTTCGCGGTCTGCACGCTTAATGGGCGTTAAAACCAGCCATGAAGGTGCGGTTGAAGTGGCTAAGCGCTCAAGAGGTACGCCGCGTATCGCTAATCGACTATTACGCCGGGTGCGTGATTACGCCGAAATGAAGGGTAACGGCGTTGTCGATGTCGCCATGGCGGATGCCGCACTGAATATGCTCAACGTGGATCATCACGGGTTGGATCATATGGACCGACGGCTACTGCTGGCGATGATCGATAAATTTGATGGTGGGCCGGTGGGGGTCGATTCACTCGCGGCGGCCATCAGTGAAGAGCGCGATACCATTGAAGATGTGATCGAGCCCTATCTAATTCAGCAAGGCTTGATTATGCGCACTCCTCGCGGTCGTGTGGTTACCCGCCAAGCATGGCTGCACTTTGAACGAGTGCCCCATGAACAAGCGACGGATATGGAAGGGGAGCGCCGTCCTTGAGTGCAATTGCAGAAAAAGGGTATCGCCTACCGCTGCGCGTTTATATGGAAGATACTGACGCCGGCGGCATTGTCTACTACGTTAACTACTTGAAGTTTATGGAGCGTGCCCGCAGCGAATGGCTGCGCCAATTAGGCCTTAATCAGCAAACGCTGCTAGACGAAGGCACTCAGCTAGTGGTATACCGCTTGGCCTGTCACTACGCGAAACCCGCTTGTTTGGATGACGCGTTGGAAATCAGTGCCCATGTCACAGAGATGGGGCGCTGTAGAATGACATTTGAACAGCAAGTTTGGCGTGATGAGGAACTCCTCTGCTCTGCCACAGTCGAGATAGCCTGCTTGAGTGTCGATCGTATGCGACCTAAAGCATGGCCAGCATCGCTGAATATTATGATACCGGCCTCTTAACCAAGAGGTCATTCACTGCGTCGGCAATACCGACCCTAATAGATTGATGAGGGCACCTGTGAACGATAACACCATGTCCATTCCCCACTTGATAATGAATGCCAGCACCGTGGTGCAGCTGGTGATGTTGCTACTATTGGTGGGGTCGATCCTCTCTTGGGTGGTGATTTTCCAGCGTAGCATTGCATTGCGCCGTGCCAAGCAAGAGTACAACCAATTTGAGGAGTCCTTTTGGTCGGGTGTCGACTTAAATGAGCTCTATCGAGAAATCCCCGCTGACGATCCGCGTCATGGTGCCGAGCATATCTTTCAAGCAGGCTTCCGGGAATTTAATCGTTTAATGCCGAAAACCCGCCATGCTGACACCGTTTTGGAAGGGGTTCAGCGTAGCATGCGTGTCGCTTGGTCACGGGAAGAAGATCGCTTAACCCAGCATCTAGTGTTTCTGGCTACCGTTGCTTCTGCAAGCCCCTATATCGGTCTGTTCGGTACGGTGTGGGGCATTATGGGGTCGTTCCAAGCGCTGTCGCTGACACAGCAAGCCACACTCGCGACAGTAGCGCCCTGGATAGCTGAAGCGCTTATCGCTACCGCAATGGGTCTTTTTGCGGCTATCCCGGCGGTTATTTTCTATAACCGTTTGTCGAACACATCTTCTCGCTTACTTGGCAAATACGAAGATTTTGCCGAGGAGTTCCACGCTATCCTGCACCGCAATCTGCAAGGTCGTGATGGCAAGCCGAGCGCGAGTTAAGGGAGACAGCCATGCAAGGACCGTTCAATCGTAGTGGTAAAAGCAAACCAATGGGGGAGATTAACGTCGTCCCTTTCATTGACGTCATGCTAGTACTACTCGTTGTCTTTATGATTACTGCGCCAATGTTAACGCAGGGCGTGCAGGTCGAATTGCCACAAGTAACTTCTCAGCCGATTGAGAGTCAGGACGATAATGACCCCATTATTATCTCCGTTGATCGTGATGGAGGTTACTTCATTACACTGGGAGAAGACTCTACCTCCGTGTCGTTGGATGAGATGTCGCAGCGCGTCGTCGCTATCTTGCAGCAGCGTCCTGGTACCCCGGTGATGGTTCGAGGCGACCGCAATGTGGCCTATGGAGACATCGTCGTCTTGATGAGTACGTTACAAGGCGCCGGAGTGGCTAACGTGGGGCTGCTTTCTGAGCCGCCGCAAGATGGGTAAGGGCAGCGCGAATATGGCAGTACACTCCCCGCGCGATCCACAAGAGGTCGGCTATAAGTGGCCGACTATTCTAGCGATTGGCGTACACGTCGCCATTGTCGTGTTTAGTTTAATTAGTTGGCCGAGCCGAACGGCAGAGCCTGATAGCTCTTCTATCGTTCAGGCTACCTTGGTGAGTACGGAAACATTTACTGATCAGGCGCAGCAGGCAACAGAACAGCAAGCGGCAATGAACGCGCCGGCGGAAGCCCCAACTGAGCCTGAAGCGCCCGACGAACCATCGGCCAGTGAGCAGCAGGCGGCTGCCGAACAACAGGCGGCAGAGGAAGCTGCCCAAGTGGCGGCGGCAGAAGAAGCACAAGCCTTAGAAGCAGCGCGTGAGGCGGCGGAAGCTGAGGCGCAGCGTCGTGCTGCCGAGGCGGCTGAGCAGGCTGAGCAACAAGCCGCCGAGGCCGCTGAACGTGAGGCCGAAGCCGAAGCTGTCGCAGCGCGTCAGCGTGAAGTCGAAGAGGCTCGACGCCAGCAGGAAGCCGCTGAACAGCAGCGCCAGGAAGAGGCGGAAGCCGAGCGCCAGCGCGAAGCCGAAGAGCAGCAGCGCCAGGAAGAGGCTGAGGCCGAACGTGAGCGGGAAGCGGCAGAGCAGCAGCGTCAGGAAGAGGCAGAAGCCGAACGCCAACGTGAAGCAGAAGAGCAGCGTCTTCGCGAAGAAGAAGCCGCTCAGCGGGAGCGAGAGGCCGAAGCTCAACGCCAACGAGAAGCGGAAGATCAGCAGCGCCGGGAAGCCGAAGCAGAGCGTCAACGCCAAGCCGCGGAAGCCGCAGAGGCGGCAATGCAGCGTCAGTTGGCTGGTGAAGCAGAAGCCGCGGCGAATGCTCAGCAGGCCGAGCAGGCTGCCAACAGCTTTATCAATATCGTTCGTCGCGCTGTTGAGCAGGCGTGGTTGATTCCTGCCGGTGCAAGTGATTCGATGAGTGCTACCCTACAAGTAAGGCTAGGGCCGTCAGGAGAAGTGCTGGCAACGTCGATCGTGACATCCAGCGGCGATAGTGCTTTTGACCGGTCTGTCATGCAGGCCGTGGAACATGCTGCACCGTTTGGTGAATTAAGAGATTTGCCAGCCGATCAGCAGCGTAATTTACGTCAGTTTAATCTGCGATTTACCCCGGGGGATGTTCGCTGATGCAAAGTTTGAGCAAAGTATGGTTGTTCTGTGTACTGCTGCTGGTCAGCAGTATGGCGAGTGCCAACTTAACGATTGAAATCACTCGTGGTAGCGATCAAGCGCTGCCCATTGGTGTTGTGCCGTTCGCAGGCTCAGAAGGAATGCCTGAAGACGTTGCGCAAATTGTCCAAGATGACCTGGAGCGAAGTGGCCTTTTTGATCCACTAGCGCGTAGTGCTATGTTCGAACAGCCCAGCCAGTCGGACGATGTTCAATTCGGCACTTGGCGGTCTCTAGACGTACGCTATCTGGTCGTAGGCAGGGCAGCGCAAACCGATGGTGGTTTTGAGCTGCAGTTTGAACTGATGGATATCAGTGGTCAGCGCCGGATGATTGGCGAAACCGTGACAGTGAGAGGTAATGACCTACGCGGCGCCGCTCACTACATCAGTGATCAAATTTTTGAAGAGATCACCGATATTCGTGGTGCTTTCTCAACGAAAATTGCTTATGTCACCGCGCAAGGTATCGGGGATAACATGCAGTTCGGCTTGTACGTAGCCGACGCCGACGGTCGTCGTAGTGAGCAGGTATTGACCTCTGACGAGCCCATTATGTCGCCTGCGTGGTCACCCGATGGCACCAAGCTCGCCTATGTCTCTTTTGAAACTGAGCGTCCCGCTATCTACATTCAAGATGTAGCGACAGGCCAGCGCGTAAAAGCAACGTCGTTTGATGGTATTAACGGTGCGCCAGCATGGTCACCTGATGGTCGTCGTATTGCGATGTCACTGTCGAAAGATGGGCAGCCTGAAATCTATATTATGGATGTCGCTAACCGTTCAGTAGAGCGCATTACTAATAACAACAGCATTGATACTGAGCCCGCATGGGCGCCAGATGGTCGCAGTTTGTTGTTTACCTCCGACCGTAGTGGTGGGCCACAACTTTACCAGTACTCAATGGGTGGTGGTGAAGCCCAGCGTATTACGTTTACGGGTAATTACAACGCTCGCGGGCGTTATTCACCGGATGGTGAGCAGATATTCTTGATCCACCGCTCCAGCCGTGGCTATCAAGTGGCAAGGCAAGATCTAAGCGGTGATCGCTTAGTGGTATTAAGTGAATCAACAAGAGATGAATCTCCTAGTGTTGCGCCGAACGGGACCATGGTAATCTTCGCTACCCAACAGGGTAACAGCGGGGTGCTAAGTGCTGTTTCGGCCGATGGACGCTCTTCATTCAGACTGCCATCAGCACAGGGCGATGTACGTGACCCGGCTTGGTCACCCTTCTTAAATTGATCAACTCAATTGATTAACATCGAAATTTTTAGTTTTCAGGCAAGGAGTCTGATTATGCAACTTAAACCGTTGGCTCGCTCATTAGCAGCAGCGCTATCTATCGTGGTAATCGCTGGCTGTTCCAGCACCGGCGGAACCCAAGACGGTGACTCGTACGGTAGCCAGGATGGCAGCACTACCGGATCTGGCACCTCGGGCACAGGCACGGGCAGTCAGTATGGTTCTACTTCTGGCTCAGGTTCAGGCTCTGGTCAGCAAGCTGACTCGCGCATCCCTGAAGTACGTACCATTTATTTCGATTACGACCGCGATACGATCAAGAGCGAGTACGAATCCGTGGTAATGGCTCATGCGCGTTACTTGCGTGCCAACCCGAGCGCTCAAGTGGTTCTTCACGGACACACAGACGAACGTGGCACCCGTGAATACAACATGGCGCTGGGCGAGCGTCGTGCTGGAGCGGTAGAGCGTTTCCTGAATATTCAGGGCGTTTCTTCTTCGCAAATGAGTGTCGTTAGCTATGGTGAAGAGCGTCCGGCCGTCAATGGCCAAGACGAAAGCGCCTACTCTCAGAACCGTCGCGTCGTATTTAACTACTGAGCGTTTAACTACTGATGAAAGCGGCGTGCTAACCGCACGCCGTTTTTATCTACGGAGTCATCATGAATCACAGTCTCAAGCGTTACGTTGAGAGGCTGTGCGGTGCGGGAGCCATAGCGCTCCCGCTGTCCGTATTGCCCTTAATGGCGGTCGCTCAACAGCCACTTGTTCAAGACCTTAACTCTTCTTCCAGCAGCAGTGGTTTCTACGACCAGACACAGCGGCAAGAAGCTTCAACAGGTAATTTGGTGCTGTTTAACCAAGTGCAAGAGCACCAGCAAGAAATCCAGCAGTTGCGCGGTCAGATTGAAGAGCTACGCCACCAGATGGAACAGCTGCGTCGACAATCGCAGCAGCAGTATCTCGATATTGAAGATCGGCTAATGAGTAGCGGCCCAACCCAAATCGAGCAGTCAACTCCCCCGGTCGAGCCAGAAGCAGCGGAAGAAGTCGTGAATGCGCCTTCAACCCGCAATGTCAGTGAAGACGCTCAAGCCGATTACCAAGCGGCCTTCGCGCATGTTCAGGCACGCCGTTTTGAAGAAGCTATCGCGGCTTTTGAAGCCTTCGTTAGTGAGCATCCTGATACTAGCTTAACCGCCAATGGTCATTACTGGCTTGGCGAGCTCTATGCAGCAGAGGGTGAGCTGGACTCTGCTGACCAAGCGTTTAGCCGTGTCATCGACGAGTATAGCGGCAGCAGTAAAGTGCCAGATGCGATCTATAAGTTAGGCTTGGTGAAAGCGCGCAAGGGCGAGGCAGAGCGCAGCCGCGAGCTACTTGAGCAAGTGCGCGATGACTACCCACAAAGCAGTGCCGCGGGTCTAGCCAATGACTTTTTACGTCAGTCAGCGGGTTAATATTTTTGATCTATTTTTGCTTCAGGGAATCAGCATGAGCTGCAAGATCGACTATCAACCAGCGCCCAACCTATTGGAAAATCGCATCGTGTTGGTAACCGGCGCAGGAGACGGGATTGGCCGTGCGGCAGCGTTAAGCTATGCCCAACACGGTGCCACCGTGATTCTATTGGGGCGCACCATCGCCAAATTAGAGCGTGTCTACGATGAAATCGAAGCGGCGGGTGGCCCTCAGCCAGCTATTTTTCCGCTTAATTTTGAAGGCGCCACGCTAAAAGATTTTCATGATATGGCCGAAACGCTGGACAAAGAGTTTGGTCGCTTAGATGGTCTGCTGCATAACGCCGGGCTGCTAGGCCGGATCACGCCATTTGAGCAATATAATCCTGAACTTTGGCAACAAGTGATGCAGGTTAATATCAATGGCCCTATCTGGATGACTCAAGCACTGTTACCCCTGCTGCAACAGTCTGAAGATGCCTCCATTATCTTCACTTCATCCAGCGTTGGGCGGAAAGGGCGTGCTTACTGGGGGGCCTATTCCGTTTCTAAATTTGCCACTGAAGGTTTTGTCGACGTACTCGCCGATGAATTGAACAATCAGTCCAATATTCGTGTTAATTCGCTTAATCCGGGTGCCACACGCACTCAAATGCGGCGTACGGCGTTTCCTGGCGAAGACCCCTTCACGCTACGTACACCAGAAGACATTATGCCCACTTACCTTTGGCTAATGGGCCCTGATAGCACAGGCACCAGCGGTCAAAAGCTTGATGCCCAACCGCCTCGGGTTTAACAGTGACTGTAGATATCTGAAAGCCGCGTCGATGCCTGTCTTTTGTTAGCGTTTGAAAACATTGAGGGCATCGACGAGTGCTTGGCACTCCCCAAACCACAGATCAGCAGGCCATTGCTGGTAATCATCCCCGTCACTGATATAGCCATAACCCACCGCTACGGCGGTCATTCCGGCTGCTACGGCTGCCTCGATATCCCGCGCATGATCACCAATATACCAGCACTGTTCGGGTGCGACACCCAAGCGGCGGGCAGCCTCCCAAAGCGGCTCGGGCGAGGGTTTTTTCACGCTTAGATCATCCGCGCAAAGCAATGCGCCGGGTTGCAGTGATAGTGCTTCTAATAGCGGTAGGGTATAGCGGCGGGGCTTGTTGGTGACGATACCCCAAGGGCGCTGATCCTCATGCCACTCCTTTAACCAGACATCGAGTGGTGAGAAAAACCCCGGCTATGCACTGCCACTGCCTGTTCATACGCATCAAGTAGAAACTCACGCGCCTGAGTATGCTCCTGGGAAGACACCTCTAGCTCAAGGGCCAGTGTTACAAGCGCACTACCCCCATTAGAGACTTGGCGGCGTATTACCTCAAAAGGCAGCGTCGGTAGCCCATGATGTGTACGCAGCGCATTGGTTGCATTGGCCAAGTCAGGGGCCGTATCTACCAGGGTTCCATCTAAATCGAAAAGGATCGCTTGGGGTGCTGGCATCGGCATTTAATCGCTCACCTTGCGGCAGTACATCATGTAATTGACCGATACATCATGGCTGACCAAACGATAGTGGCGCGTCAGCGGGTTATAGGTAAGCCCCGTTTGTTCCCGCACTTCTAAACCACTGTTACGCGACCAAGCAGCCATTTCAGAAGGGCGAATAAATTTTGCGTAACTATGTGTCCCCCTAGGCAGCAGCTTCAGTACGTACTCGGCGCCTAAAATTGCGAACGCATATGACTTCGCGGTACGGTTAAGTGTGGAGAAAAAGACATAACCACCCGGGCGAACAAGGGTGCTGCAGGCACGTATAACGGAGGCGGGGTCGGGGACGTGCTCAAGCATTTCCATACAGGTGACGACATCGTAAAACCCCGGTTTTTGAGCCGCCATGGTTTCCACACTGATGTGCTGATACTCGACCTGGACGCCGCGCTCTTCTGCGTGCAACCGGGCTACAGCTAAAGGTGCTTCACCCAGATCAATGCCGGTGACGGTCGCACCGCGATGGGCCATAGCTTCGCTTAAAATTCCGCCACCGCAGCCTACATCAAGGACTTTTTTACCCGCCAATCCTGCCCGCGCATCAATAAAATCAAGCCGCAGGGGGTTTATATCGTGCAGCGGTTTAAATTCGCCTTGAGTATCCCACCAGCGGCTAGCAAGTGCCTCAAATTTGGCAACTTCCGCTGCATCTACATTGCCTTGATAGTGATCAGCAGTGCTATCCTGTGGTGTCGTTTGCATATTGTGACTCCCATTGTCATAAAGCATTTGGCGAAAAGTTGACGCCTAATGGCGAGTTATTGCTCATTAGCACGCGTTATCGCCATTGGCGAGGTGGCATCCACTCACGCCTTCAGTATTATGGACATTCTAACCACTCCTGTGTCGGAACGCATGAAAAGGACCTTTCTATGATTCGTAAAGCTGTACTTCCTGTTGCTGGGTTTGGTACCCGCTGCTTGCCAGCGTCGAAAGCAATTCCCAAGGAGATGATTACGATTGTCGATAGGCCAGTCATTCAGTACGTCGTTGAAGAGGCGATTGCTGCTGGCATTCGCGAAATTGTGTTAGTCACCAGCAGCAATAAAAGCGCTATTGAAAACCACTTCGATACACATGCTGAGTTGGAGTCGAGCCTCGAAAAAAGGGTAAGCATGAATTATTAACGATGTTGCGCAACTTGGTGCCCGATAACGTCAACATTATCAGCATTCGACAGGGTGTCCCGTTAGGGCTTGGACATGCGGTGCTATGCGCTCGCCCGATTATTGGCGACGACGAACCTTTCGCAGTCCTGCTGCCCGATGTGTTGGTTGATAACAGCGCCAACGCTGCCACCGACTTGGCCGGTATGCTGGCGGCCTTTGACCAGCAGAAAGTGGCGCAGTTGATGGTGGAAGAGGTGCCGTGGGAGCAGGTAGAGAAATACGGCATTGTGGCACCCGTTGGTGATGTGCCCGCAGCAAATGAGTCAGCAGACTTGGCTGGCATGGTGGAAAAGCCTAAGCGGGATGCTGCACCTTCGAATCTTGCCGTGATAGGCCGTTATGCGTTACCGGGCAACATTTTCTCCATATTGGAAAAAACACCCCCCGGTGCGGGTGGCGAAATTCAACTGACCGATGCGATTGAGACGCTGCGCGAACAGTCCGGTGTTCAGGCATATCGTATGCAAGGTACTACCTACGATTGTGGCCATCCATTGGGTTATCTCGAAGCCACGCTCGCCTATGCTCGCCGCCATCCAGAGTTTGGAGAAGCTTTTCAAGCCTTGCTATCACGTTACCAGCAGGGAGCGTAACGCATGCGGGTGTTACTATACGGTAGTGAATTAAGCGCAGCGACGGCCGCTGCTGCGTTGGCCTGGGTGGGGCATCAGGTTCAGTGGCTTCCCCACGCGGATGCGCCTTGGTCAGCACTTTCCCAGGTAGACTGGTTACGTAGCGAACCTCATTTAATGGCCCATCTAGAGCAGGGTTTGGCAGAGGGTACGCTTCAGGTTATTGAACAACTGGAAGATGCGGCAATTCCTGAGGTGATCTGGCTGGGGTTGTCTCCAGCACAGCGCGCAGAGGCGAGCGCATTAATAGGGGATCCGTTACTAGCTGATCAGCACGGGTTTGTGCTGGTTAACAACTCAACCTTCCCGGTAGGTGAAACCGAGCGCCTGCACGCGCTGATGGGTAGTCAGCACACCAGTGTCGCGCTCCCCGATACCTTGGAAGAAGGCCGGGCATGGGACTCATTCACTCGCCCAACCCGGCGGTTGTTAGGCTGTGATGATGCTGTGGGTGAGCAGGTGGTTAGGGAGCTGTTACGGGCCTTTAATCGGCGCAGCGAAGTGTTCCAGTGCATGCCGCGCCGAGCTGCTGAACTAACCAAGCTAGCCATTAATGGGATGCTCGCTACGCGTATCAGTTATATGAATGAAATTGCTGGTTTGGCTGATACCCTAGGGGTGGATGTTGAACATGTTCGCCAAGGGATGGGCGCCGATTCACGTATAGGCTTTGAGTACCTTTACCCAGGCTGTGGGTTTGGTGGGCCTAACTTCTCGCGTGACTTAATACGCTTGGCCGATGTGCAGTTGCAAAGTGGTCGCCATTCAGCGCTGCTTGAACAAGTGATGGATATTAACGAGCAGAAAAAAGAGACGCTGTTCCGCAAGCTATGGGCGCATTTTTCTGGTGAGATGGCCGGTAAAACCGTCGCCATCTGGGGGGCGGCATTTAAGCCCGGCACTGCGCGTATCGACCATGCCCCAGTATTGACGCTGCTTGAAGCGCTTTGGGCGCAAGGGGTTAAGGTTCAGTTACACGACCCGGCTGCCGTGCCTGCACTTCACGCTTTGGTCGGCGAGCGTGTTGACCTACGAACGTTTACTCATGACCCTTATCAGGCTTGTGAGGGCGCTGATGCGCTGATGCTGGTAACAGAATGGAAAATATATTGGAACCCAGACTGGCACCGGCTCGGCTCGCTATTAAACGCTAAGCTCGTATTAGATGGGCGCAATATATACGACCCAGAGTTTGTAGCCAGCTGTGGATTAATGTACCGAGGTATAGGCCGTCGTGCCGACCCGAAGACTCTTTGAGGAAATGTCATGCCAGATTCCACCGCCTCCTCACGTATTGTGCCAGATGTGGATCAAAGCCTGACGGCACAACATTTGCGTCACCGTAAGGGGCCTACTCTCTGGCCGCTATGGCTATGCTTGCTATTGATTATTGCGCTACTGGGCGCGGCGGCGGCTGGACTTTGGTACGAACGTGAACGACTGTTAGATGAGCTTCGCCGGGTGAGTGGGGAAGTCTCTAATGTCCATGCTCGTTTGGATTCGGGTGACACGGATGTACAAGATACGATAACCTTTGTACAAGCTCAGATGTCAACGCTGTTCCAAGAGCAGGAGCAGCTGTCTATTTCGCTAACTGATACGCGCGATGAACTATATAGCTTGCTGACAATGAATGAAGACATGGCGTCGAGCGACTCTATTAATTCGCTGTTACAGCAGTTGGCTCAACTTAGAGAGCAGGCCGAGCTGCGTGATAGCCAGCTACTGGCAATGCGAGAATCCCTCAATGCACTGGAACAAACAGGCGCGTCCGGGCGTCGTAATCTGGTGGAAGAAGTTTCCCACTTGGAACGATTAACCGAACAGCGCTTATCTGCTCTGGATAGCCAGATCAATAATGCTAGCAGTGATTGGGAAGAGCAGTTGTCAGCACAAAGAAGCGCCATCGACTCGCGTTTTAATGAGCTTCAAGCGTCCTTTGATGCATCCGTTGCCGAACTCCAGGCGCCAGCGGATCAAGAAGCACTTGAGGCATTAGAGCAGGAGTGGGCTCAACGTCTGACGTCGCTGGAAAGTGATGTACGACAAGTGCGCCAAGCGCAGCTTGCCTTTAGCGCTCAGCTAGAAATGTTGCGTTAGAACTGCCTTCATTACATATGACTTTTATCACAAATAATTAATTAAAGTATTGAAATTGTTAACTAATGAAATTGTTAAGTAATGAAGCCGCTGATTTAGGTTAGGATAAAAATGTATGGGACGACAACGGCGATGGACTTCAGCCACAGGTCGCACAATTTGCATTGTGCTTCCTCTGTTATACGTATCACATGGCGCTTGGGCATTAGATGCGACGATTGAGGGGGTCTCAGACCAAGTCGAAAGTAATATTCAAGCCTACTTACAAAATATCGATGCAGAGCAGTATACCGAGGTGCGGCTTGAGGGCGAGGTGCGCCGTCGAACTCAAGAAGCCATGCGCGTCTACGGCTATTATGAGCCTGAAATAACCCTTGAGCGTTCCACCGATGAGCGCGTGTGGCTTGAAATTGAGCCCGGCCCACAAATAGAAATTGAAATTCTCTCAATTAATATTGAAGGCGACGCCAGCAACGATCCTCCCTTTCAGCAGGCAGTAGAAGATTTTCCATTGAAGGAAGGCGATGTACTTCGCCATGCTCCATGGGATCGCTTGCGAAGCCAGTTCTCTGGCTTGGCCATAGAGCGTGGTTACTTTGACTGGGGGTTTACCGATCGACGCATGGAGGTGCGACCGTACCTGCAAAGTGCGCGACTCTATATGGACTTTGACAGCGGCCCACGTTACCAGTTTGGTGATACGTCTATCACGGGCAGTCATATAGTGATTGACCGATTGCGCAGCATGCAGCCTTTTGAGAAGGGGGATCCCTACCTTGCCCAAACGCTAGCTGAATATAACCAATCCCTTTCTGAAACCGGTTGGTTTAGCTCAGTGTCTGTGCGACCGCGCCTTGAAACAGCACAAGAGTTGGTTATCTCTCCTACCGGGGGCGGAGACCCTTGGTGGAGTGAAGCTACAGCTTCGCAGCCTGAGCGCCCACGGGTAACCAGCGCGGCTTTACTTAGCGCGTTGAGCCTCAACAAGCCTAGTGATACTCAGCTACCCATAGATGTCAGTGTCGAACCGGCGGATCGTCATCAGTTCGAAGTCGGTATTGGTTATGCCACCGATGTAGGCCCACGGCTGCGCTTTGGTTGGGAGCAACCATGGATCAACCGCTACGGTCATAGCCTAGATCATGATCTCTACTTATCTGCACCAGAACAGCGTTTTACAGGGGTCTATAACATCCCCCTCGAAGACCCTCTGCGCGATAGCTATCGGCTCCAATACGGTATTCGTAATATCGATGATAGTGACACCCAGTCGCTAGAAGGCACCGTGGAAATAGCACGGCGCTGGGAGTTTGATAACGATTGGGTACAGTCGATCTATTTCCGCACTACTTATGAAGACTTTGAGCAGGGTGGCGAAGCCGATCAGGTTTGGCTTTTCTATCCAGGTATTCAATGGTCGCGTACACGAACACGCCCGCAGCGATTCCCGTTATGGGGAGATCGCCAACAGCTTTCTCTAGAGTACTCGGATACTGTATGGGGCTCAGATGCTCAGTTTGCTCGTATGACGGGGGATACTGAATGGATCCGCACAATCGGCAACAATAACCGTTTCTTAGCGCGTATCAGCTTAGGGGCTATTGAAACCGATGATTTTGCCAAAATACCGCCATCGCTGCGCTTTTTTTGCCGGTGGCGACCGCAGTGTGCGCGGTTACTCCTATGAGAGTCTCTCCCCACGTAATGACGAGGGGCGACTACGCGGTGGGCAGCAGATGCTTAGCTCGACCCTTGAGTATCAACGTCGCGTGACCGGAGATTGGTGGGCAGCCACGTTCGTGGATAATGGCAACGCGTTTGATAATTGGGGGCCCGATGACTTGAAAACAGGCGCAGGTGCGGGTGTTCGCTGGGTTTCACCGGTCGGGCCAATTCGCTTCGATATCGCACACCCCTTTGACCACGAAGACGATTGGCGTTTGCACTTTTCCATCGGACCGGAATTCTAGGAGAGAGATTTGTCTCAGGTTGAACCAGCGTCATCTGATAAGCGCCAGCGGCTGTCACCTAAATATCGTACCTGGCTCCTGTTATGGAGCCTTTTGCGCCTGATTATCGTATTGCCCATTTGGCTCTTTGGCATTGTGGCGTTAATAGTTGGGGTGGCGTTATCTCCTTGGGGGCACCGGGGTGTTGCTTTCGCAGGGTGAGCAGCGGGATTTCTTCACTTATGCGCATCATGAAGGTGGTCTGCTTGATCACTTCCTGCTTGAAGACTTTCAACTGCAGCTGGGTGAAACGCGCATCAGCATTGATGAAGTTGAACTGCAATGGGCGGATGACTGTGTGTTATCAGGGCGGCTATGTATCGAAACACTTCGCGTCGTAGGGGCAGATATCCGTTTAGGTTCATCAAACGAACAGCAGCCACCTCCTGAAGAGGATGGTTCGCCGCTGGCTATCCGGTTCCCCTTTCCCATTGAGTTGCGTTCGTTACAGCTTGATGATGTCAACGTGCGCCTTGCCGATGGAACAGAGGTGGCTTGGCGCTCTTTAAGTTCGGCGGCTGTTGCAGAAGGAAATGAAGTACGGCTCGCGCCGACACACTTGGAGCAACCTCGCCTTTATTTGCCACCGTCGTCAGGCGTTTTATTAACCCAAAATACGGACACTCCACTTTCTGCTCAGGCGATAGATGCCGCCATATTGCTCCGCGAACCTCAAGACGAGGCTGTACTGGCAGTAGAATCCGCTGAAGAGCAGTTAGAAGCACGAGAACGTCTGGAATTACCTGATATCACCCTGCCGGTGGATATTCAGATGCCCGAATTCACGCTCAATGATTTCCGTTTGGAAGGGGCCACGGAGTATCGCGTGGATCGCCTCCAGCTTGGACTGATGACAGAGGGCGACCGCGTTGAGTTAACCGAACTTGCTGTGGTTACCCCAGATGCAGAGGCAGCATTAACCGCAAACGTCACGTTAAAAGATAACTACCCACTTGAAGCCCGCTTGAACGTTGAACTGTTTTTAGCTGAAAGGTTTCCTGAGCTCGATGGTGAAACGCTAACATTAACGCTTTCTGGCCCACTGGATGCGCTTGAAGCGCAGTTGGAGGCTTCCGGCGCCGTGAATGCGTCGTTAAACGGCCAAGTAGACGTGCTAGCCCCAACGCTACCCTTTCAACTGCAGCTGCAAAGTGACCAAGTTCAATGGCCGCTTGCCGGTGAAGAAACGGCAGAAGCCGACGGCGATGCTTCCACCGACCCTTATGTGGTCGATGAGCTGGACCTACAGGTCACCGGTAGCCTGAGCGAGTATAGCGCTCAACTCGCGATGGCCGTCGAGGGCCCTAGTGTGCCGCGTACCCAGATTAACGTCAGTGGTGAGGGCGACCTTGAACACTTTAGCTGGCAGCCGCTTACGCTGGCCGTAGGCGAAAGCTCCCTACGCAGTGAAGGCACCATTAACTGGTTAGCACCTTTACAGGTCAACGCAAACATACGCTTGGATCAGTTTGATCCTTCCCACTTCGTTGACCAGTTAGAAGGCAATTTAAATGGCGATATTGAGCTTGCAGTAAGTCAGCAACAAATTAGCCAACAACAGGGGCAGCAAGAAGACGTATGGGCAATTAGCGTGCCCAACTTGGCGATTGACGGCGAGTTACGGGATTACCCCTTAACGCTGCAAGCGACCTTTGATGCAAACAGCAATCTGGAGCTGGATATTGATGAGTTGCTGTTTACGCAAGGGGATAATCGCTTAGAGGCGGCTGGGCAGATCAGTGAAGAGGCCATGTCCTTAAATGCTGATATCGCACTTCGCCAACTGCAGACGCTTTCCCCTGACCTCGCGGGTACTATTGTGGGTACACTTCAGGCGAGGGGTAGTTTTAATCAACCGCAACTCCAGGCCACCTTACAAGGTGATGGCGTGCGTTTCGGTGAAAACCGCATTGAGCGGCTGTCGCTTGATGCGGATATCGAGGGCGTTGAAGATCCCTCCCTAGATGTACAACTTGCGCTACAAAATGTGAATGCAGGTGGTCAGGCGTTAACAAGCATTAATGCCGACCTAGCGGGCCGTCTCTCCCAACATCGGCTTGAAGTTGCCGCTCAGGGTAGCGAAAACGGCGTTTTAAGCCGTGCGCTGGTTGCCCTCGATGGGGGCTTAAATCAGCAGAACCAGCTGTACCAAGCGAGGATTACCCCGCTTGAAATCGACTCTGAAGCAGGCACTATACGTCTCGAATCGCCCTTGGACATTCGCTATAACTTGACCAGCGGTCAGGCAAACCTATCCCCATTCTGCTTGCGTCGAGAAGAGGGTGGTTTGGTGTGTTCTGAAGAGGAGATCAATGCATCGGCTCAACAGGGCAATGCCGTACTTTCGTTACGTGAAGTGCCAATGGAGATGGTTGAGCCATTTTTACCCGAAGAGTGGCAGTTAGAGGGCGACACGACGGCCGATCTATCCGCCAATTGGCGCCAGGGCGGTGCCAATTGGCAGGCTAATCTGCAGGTGTTGAGTGAGCTCGCCGTGACCGCTATCAATGATTATGGTCAGCCGGTGCAGTTGCCAGAAATAAATTTGGATGCCCAGATCGAGGCTAACCAAGCGCAGGCAGATGCCAACGTTACGCTTTCGCTTTCTGAAGCAGGCGATCTAAATCTGAACCTGTCGATCAACGACCCGCTCGGTAGAGGTGAGTTAGCGGGCGAGCTGCGGGCAGACGATGTGTCGCTACAGCCTTATCGTCCCATGTTAGTGGGGATGGATAGACTTGAAGGCGACTTGACCGGCAGCGTGCAAATTACCGGCACGACTTCACAGCCTGATTTGCAGGGCCAGCTGGGGCTTCGTGGTATCCGGGTAAATGGCCCCGAGATTCCTGTGGATGTTCAGGATGGTGAGTTGGTTGTCTCATTCGACGGTGAGCAAGGCGATATTGAGGGTTATCTAGCCGCTGAGCGTGGCCGGTTAGCCATTAGCGGGGACGCTTACTGGCCAAGCGGCGATGACTGGCGAATTGGCGTCGATCTAAATGCGGTTCAAGAGCCTATTTTAATCGTCTTGCCACAATTTGGCCGCCTAGAAGCTGCGCCCGATATTCGCATTCGGGTGACGCCTGAACGGTTGCAGGTAAGGGGCGATATCAATCTACCCTGGGCGCGGTTGGAGATTGGCGATATGCCCTCATCGGCAATCACGCCAAGTGGTGATGAAGTGATTATTACCGAGCGTGATGATCGACAGGCAGAAATCCAGGCACAGCGTGCTGCCGCCAATGGGGAGGATCCAAGCGCTGCGGATGAGCTGGCCGCCACCGGTATGGCACTGGATATACTAGTGACACTCACGCTGGGCAGCGATATGCAGATATCTGCCTATGGCTTGGAGTCTGGGCTAGGTGGGGCACTTGAAATTCGCCAAAGTAGCGGTGCATTGCAGCTGTTTGGCGATGTTAATCTGGTCAATGGTCGTTTTCAGGCCTTCGGCCAAGACTTGGTCATTCGCCGCGGCGAACTGCTGTTTAGCGGTCCTCCTGGGCTGCCGACCCTCGACTTTGAGGCTATTCGTAACCCTGATATCACCGAAGATGATGTGATCGCTGGCTTGCGGGTAACCGGCAGTGCTGAAGAGCCGAACGTGCTGATTTTTTCTGAACCTGCCATGGATGAATCACGTGCGCTTTCTTACTTACTCCGGGGTCGCGCGCCGGATGCTTCGGGTGGCGGTATGGATAGCGCGTTGACCACAGCTCTAATCGGTATGTCACTAGGACGCACGGGGGGCGCGGTGGGCTCCATTGGCGAAGCGTTTGGCATTGATGATCTAACGCTAGATACTGCCGGAGCGGGCGATGATAGCCAGGTCGCGGTCAGTGGTCAGTTAACCGACGATCTTAGGATTAGTTACGGGGTTGGAATTTTCTCGCCAATTGCAGAACTAACACTACGCTACACGTTATGGCGTAATCTCTATGTACAGGCCGTATCGGGTACCAACCAAGCCGTCGATTTGATCTACACCTTCACCCGTTCCGGTGATCCTAAAATTTTACAGCAGTAAGTGAGGGCGATATGTCGCTATTTTCAAACGCTAATGCCAGTGCTAGCCGTGTATTGCCTGGGCGCGATACCCCCATTGAGACCAGCGATGTACATACCATTAATGGTCACTCGCTACATCCGCCATTCCCGAGTGGCTATGAAGACATTGTTCTAGGGATGGGCTGCTTCTGGGGCGTGGAGCGACTGTTCTGGCAGTTGCCTGGTGTATATGTGACCGCGGCGGGTTATGCCGGTGGTGAAACACCCAACCCAACCTATGATGAGACATGCACGGGGCGTACCGGCCATACTGAAGTAGTAAGAGTGGTTTACGACCCTAAGCAAGTTGATCTAGAAACCTTATTGCAAGTGTTCTGGGAGCAGCACGATCCAACCCAGGGTAATCGTCAAGGTAACGATGTTGGCTCACAGTATCGCTCTGCCATTTTTACCACCAGCCAAGCACAGCTTGAAGCTGCCCAGCAGAGTGCAGCTGCGTATCAACAGGCGCTAGACGAAGCGGGTAGGGGTGAGATTACCACCGAGATAAAATCATTAGACACGTTTTACTATGCAGAGGCATATCACCAGCAGTACCTCGATAAAAACCCTAATGGCTACTGCGGTTTAAAAGGCACAGGTGTTACCTGTCCCATTGGCTAGTTCTCTGTTTAACAACGTTAATTAGTCAATTATCCATAGGAAGCCATAATGCAGCAGCGTTATTACCCTAAAACGGCGTTATCAGGCATTGCGTTGAGTAGTGCCTTCGCGTTATTGCTGTGCACGCCGTTGGTTTCGGCTGATGGGCCTGCCAATAGCTCGCTAACCATGCCAGCGACGGCCAGTGATACGCCCTTCGCAAGCGACCGCGAGGCAGTGGTATGGCGCCGTGAAGAGCTTAAGGATATTGAAAGCCTGGTACGGCAGCTGCGTTTTGATCTGATTAATAATCAAGATATCGAAGCCGCTGCACCGCGCTTAGCGGAGCTTCAGGAACGCGCAAGCGCACAACACTTGTTGCCGGCATTTATAGCAGGCACCCCATGGAGGCGGCTCCGAGGCGCGCGCTTCTATTTGGGAGG
>AXCI01004226.1_pt1 | contig 28605 bp, 26 predicted proteins | sample 182571 | NCBI WGS metagenome assembly AXCI01 (sample SAMN02359225, study PRJNA218796) | groundwater metagenome | isolation source: Mt. Simon Sandstone pore water sample D5872 at 1.8km depth, Illinois-Basin... | place: USA: Decatur, Illinois | collected 2009-05 | reverse complement strand
TTTTCGAAGTAGTCATTTTGGTATTTTCTAGGTAAGTCGATGAGCAGATAGGGGGGAAGACTCATTATGAATATTGATTGGGGGCATGTCCTTTAGGCAGTATGACTGGTGAAGATGCTTACTATGTAAGCATAAGTTTCACGTGAGTTAATTGTTGATCGCTTGAGTATTCTATTGGTAGGTCTGGTTTGTAGTTGATGGTAACTAGATGGCTATGCACTAAGTGCATAGCTACCCTTCTTATGTATAGTGGTGAGTAGTGTTAACACCATACTACCGTTTACCGGAATCTCTTCTATTGTTAATCTTCGTTATACCCTTGTGTTTGAGTTTATAAGCCCCAGTAGCTTCTGATTCTTATTATCAAGTTTGAGGTTAAAGTTATCACATTTTTAATAAGACTTTTAAGCGAGCCATTTAGGCTCATTGTTATTTTTTGTATTTGAAGTCTTCGTCATTAAATGGCTCAACCAAGTTAAAAAATACGGCAGCGCAGTAGCGCTGATGTAGCCGGGCGGAAAACGCCAGTTTTAACCGGCATTGCCGTATCACAAAATGCCTCCATTGTTTCTTTCTGATATTTCGCAGTTAGCTCTTCATTCGATTCAAAAAAATTCAGCCCCTTACTACCTCCTTGATAGCAAACCGTATTGCTTTCTTCGCTGACTATCTCAAGGAGGTTTTCATGTCTGTACATTGTCCGGGATGCGGCTCGCACCGTGTCATCGCTCGCAATACTGGTCGTAAGATGGGAGGAACTATTGGAGCAACTGCAGGCACGGCCAGTGGTGCGGCCGGTGCTATGGCCAGCGCCAAAACCGGAGCACTGATTGGTGCTTGGATGGGCCCAGTAGGGGTCTCTGTGGGGAGTATCGCTGGAGCTGTTTTCGGTGGCTTGGTTGGAGGTACTGCGGGAGGCATTACCGGGGCCAAGCTAGGCGAAGAATTGGATACAAAGGTCTTCGACAACTACGCCTGCCAGGCCTGTGGCCATACTTTTCGCCCCTAGTAATGGCGCCTTCATTGCCTGAGTTTATTGGCTCAGAGTCATGTTTAAGTAACTTGAACCTCATTGAACACGACCTGCTCACTGCCCCTAAAGGTAGTGGGCCGCTATGCCGTGCGCGCTCATTAACCTTGAAAACCCTAAAGGAATTTGTAATGGCTCATCTCGTTGAACAAATGGCTTACGTTGGCGATACCCCTTGGCATGGCCTGGGGCAGCAACTTTCTCGTCACCAGCCGCTGGAAGTCTGGCAGCAACAGGCCGGTATGAACTGGCATATTGAAGAAGCCCCGGTACGCTTTATTGCCGAAGGCGCAAGCCACCTGGGCAGTATTCACTCATTCCCTGAGCAAAAGGTTCTCTACCGATCGGATACCAAGGTACCGCTATCGGTGGTGTCTCAGCGCTATAAGGTGGTTCAGCCCGAAGAGATACTAGAATTCTACCGGGACCTCACCGAATATGCAGGTTATGAGTTGGAAACCGCTGGGGTCCTGAAAGGCGGACGTAAGTTCTGGGCTTTGGCACGCAGTGGTTTATCTACCTCGCTGAAGGGTCAGGATGAAGTGAAGGATTATCTACTGTTGGCGACCTCGTGTGACGGAACCTTGGCGACGATGGCCACACCTACCACAGTAAGGGTGGTGTGTAATAACACGCTGCAAATTGCGGTGGATGGCACCTCGCAAGCTGTGAAAGTGCCGCATCGGTCGGAGTTCGATCCGCGTGCAGTGAAGAGCCAGCTGGGTATTTCTGTTTCCCAGTGGAATGATTTCATGTATCGCATGAAGGCCTTGGCAGAACGCAAGATTGATCACCATGAAGCACAGCACTATTTTCAGTCGGTGATTTGCGGAGCCGAGAAACCGATAGACGATCCCTCTAAGCTGCCCAACTACCGGGCCCTGAATAAAGTGCAGAAGCTCTACCACGGTGAAGGCCGAGGTTCTCACTTGATTACCGCCAAAGACACCGCCTGGGGCCTGCTGAATGCCGTGACCGAGTACGTGGATCACGACAAACGAGCACGTAGCAACGACACCCGTATGGATTCGGCGTGGTTCGGCCAGGGCGCCCAGCTCAAGCAGGAAGCCCTGGATGCCGCATTAGCGCTAGTGTCTTAACCAACCTATCGGTAGGGCGTCGTTCTACCCCTTACTGCGATTTTCCAAACCAATGATATTCACCCTCTCCCCGGCATAGACGCCCAGCCCCTCAAAGGCTGGGCGTTTTGCTGTGGGGCTTATGCCGTGAGGTACTGCTATGACGTTTATTTCCCATGCTATTGAAGTTGCTTTAACGCGTCTGACTGAAGAGCTAATAGCCAACCATGCCCACCGCGCTGACACCGTGGTCTGCGCTCAAGGCACGTTTTATCGAGCTGAGGTACGGCTAGTGCCTATTAAAGCCAATGAGCTAGCCCAGCATTTGGCGGAGTAATGCCGCAATCACTTCATAACGATGCCTGGCTACACGGCATCACCACCATTTCTTGTTTCAATGGAGGTGCCCCATGGCACGATCATCTAATGTGGTAAATTCTTCTTCCCGTCCGATAACGGCTCAAACCACTACCAAAGCCGCCGCTGTCACCGCTGTACCTGCATCCCCCGTTGAGTCGACCTCTACAGCAGAAAGCACCGCGATTATCCAGGTAATTGAACGCGCTGCCCTCAATCCCGATGTCGATATCGACAAAATGGAGCGTCTCTTACAAATGCAGGAACGGGTGATGGATCGTCAGGCCATGATGGCCTATAGCGCTGCCATGGCGGCCATGCAGACCGAACTGCCTAGCATTGAAGAGCGCGGGCAAACCAACAACGGTTGCTACGCCACGCTGGAGGATATCGTCGATACCTTACGGCCCATCATGCAGAAGCACGGCTTTGCGGTGAGCTTTCGTATTCAGACGCAGGAGCGCGGTATCCAGGTAACCGGTGTGCTGATGCACAAGGATGGCCACCGTGAAGAGACCAGCATGTTATTGCCTGCGGATATGAGTGGTAACAAAAATGCCGTGCAGGCGTTTGGTTCCTCTACCAGCTACGGCAAGCGCTATGTACTTTCCGCACTGCTCAACATCACCACACGCGGTCAGGACGATAATGGTAACGCCAGTACCAAGGAAGGCATCAAGAAAGTCACCGCGTTCCAGGCAGGCCAGATCCAACGACTGATCAGCCAATGCCCCGCGACGACCCAGGAGTGGTTTAGCGGCAAATACGGGTCAGCAGTGCAAATACCGTATAGCGACTTCGACAAGCTCAGGGCATCTCTCTCCAAGCGGGCGGTTAAATGAACGGCGTACCAACCCTATCTGAGTAAAGGAGGCATCCATGCAGATACTCACTATGCCCCAAGGCTCCCCAGAGTGGCTGGCGGCGCGCTTAGGGCGCGTCACAATGTCGGAGCTTAAGTCCTTGCTGGTTAAAGGCAAAGGCCCTGGTGGATTGGGTACTGGGGCCATTACCTACATGCACCAGTTAATCGGAGAGCGCATAACCGGCGAGCTGGCTGAGCCGTTTCAGGGTAACGCGCATACCCGTCGTGGCCATGAGTTGGAAGGCGTGGCACGTGCGCTTTATTGTGATGCCACCGGCGAACCTCAGCCCCAGGAAGTGGGTCTGATTCTTAATCACGAGGTGGGCTACTCACCAGACAGCCTAGTAGGCGCTAACGGTTTGCTAGAAATTAAAACCAAGCTGCCCAAGTTCCAAATCGAAGTGCTGCTCAATGGCGAGATCCCTGCCGAGCATATCGCTCAATGCCAAGGCGGACTCTGGGTCAGCGAGCGGGAATGGATTGATTTTGTGAGCTACTGGCCCGGTATGCCGCTGTTTATCAAGCGCGCCTACCGCGACGACATCATGATCCACAGGATTGCTGAACGGGTCGAAGCATTTCATGAGGAGATGGAGCGACGCATTAGCCAAGTGATGGCTGCGTGACGGAACCCATACCACAAAATTCAACACGCTATCTAACGACATAGATGCCGGGGCTTCCACCCCGGCATTTTTTTTGGAGGCAGTCATGACACACGCCAAACTGAAAGCCGGTGAAGTGGCCGGTACCTACCTCGTTACCTCGCCGGTGACCGAAACCGACATCATCACCATGGCCAAGCGCTTCGCACGACGTAAGCTCGCCAAAGGGCGCAAGATCACCCAGCCTTCGCAAGCATTTGAGCACCTGCAGTTACTGCTTCAGGACTATGAACATGAAGTATTTAGCGTACTTTTCCTCGACAGCCAGCACCGTGTTATCCGCTTTGAAGAGCTATTTCGTGGGACCATCGATGCTGCTAGCGTCTACCCTCGTGAAGTTCTGAAGGCAGCACTTACTTACAACGCTGCTGCCGTAATTTTGGTACATAACCACCCTAGCGGTGACCCGGAACCCAGCGAAGCAGACCGGCGTATTACCGAGCGACTGAAGGAAGCACTGGGGCTGATGGATATTCGAGTGATTGATCACGTCGTGGTGGGAAGCGATGGATACAAGTCGTTTGCGGAGATGGGGTGCTTGTAGCTGTATCGTTCTCAACCTAGAAAAGAAGCTGTCCCTTGCTGGGATGGCTTCAATTTGCTGGAAACGTTTTATTTTTGTACGTACTTCGCGTTATTACCCAATCGAACGATATGCCATCATAGTGACCACGCTTTCAGATAAGTACAGGATTGTAAATGAACACGACTCCGCTAACACCTAATCAGCTGTCCGGCCATATTACGGCTGAAGGCGGCTTGAACCTGAATTTAACGATAACTTGCACCGTATTCGTGAACTGACTGTTCAAGCGCAAAATGGTACCAATTCAGAAAATGATCTGACATTCATTTAAGATGAAATCAATCATCGCATGGAGGAAATTGATCGTATTTCAGAGCAAACAGACTTTAATGGAACTAAAGTTCTAAATAAAACAGAAGACCTGAATATCCAAGTGGGTGCTAATGATGGCGAGCAAATTGCTATCAAATTGCAAAAATCGATGTAGATTCACTGAAATTGACTAGTTTTAGTGTAGAAGAGAATGCTATACGCGCTGGTGAAGCAATAGAAGTAGCCAACATGACTCGCGCATAGATCCTGCGGCAGGCCGGTACGCCCGTGTTGGCCCAGGCTAACCAAATCCCCCAAAACATGCTGTCGCTGCTGGGTTAATTCTGATGCTTAATCACGATCAAGCGAGTGCTATTATAGTCAAGCAGTGCAAGGGGCTAAAAACAATTATTTGGCGCAGCACACAGCTACTAAACTGTGGAGTGAGCATATTTTACCTGTTACGCATTAATCAGTTTCTAATGCGGCCTTTCAAGCACCATCATGGGCAAAATCAATACGTTATAGAAGCGACAATATACAGTTACTCAACAGGGTTAATTAACCTTTAGCCCTGTTAGCGGTGGTGGTAGCATTAGTCTTAAAGCCCATGACCCAGCGTTATTAGGAGCATCGTGAAGCCGCAGACCGTTACCATTCCCGCGCTGGAAGTCGTTACCGAACTTGTCCCTCAACTTAACGCTGTTGAAAAAAAGATTGAGCTGACGATCTGTACCGTACTGTGTAACCGCTCAACTGTTGCACCCATAGAACGCTACACTAAGTTACAGGCGGAATTTCAATTAGAACTTGCGATGATTCGTATGAATTTGGCGCATTTTCTAAAACGCTACCGTAACGAACTGGAAGCAGCGATGAACAACCCGCGACAAGATGTGCTACTGACCCTGGATCAACACGAAAGTGTGGCCGTTGATAGTGCTAGAGTGCTTTACCAGCGAGTGCAGGCATTACAAACCCAAGGGGTTATATGACCCCTGATGAGCACCAGCGCGTTATAAACGAACTGCAGGCACTGATTGATGACACCCAGCAAACACTCCGGCGCTTTGACACAACCGGCATGGGTGAGCAAATGCCGAGGATTACGAAAAGCTCCTAGATATTTTAGATGGTGCCATTAAGCAGCAGCGGGAGCATTCTCAGGGAATGTTGTCTAGCTAATTTTTGGTAACGTATACGTTTTTTTGAGGCAGCGTTTCATTATGAAAACCACGTAAAATCATTCTTTAGAATGACATTGATGAATATAAAAAACCCCAGCCACTGAGCTGAGGTTTAATCATTTCAAGCGATTAGCAGCATCTGTTCAAGTCGACTACTTAAAATTCTTCCCACTCTAATTCCGCAACTTTGGGGCTAGCCATGCTACCGCTTGTAGACCTAACCTGTTTTAAAGATGACACGGGCTTACGCACAGAGTTACCAAGCGGAAGAGCTCCACGGTTCTCGCCATCAGCCAGCTTGAAGGTAGCTACAGCCGATTCAAGGTGAGCTGCTTGTTCTTCGAGTGACGCTGCCGCTGTAGCAGCTTCTTGGACAAGCGCTGCGTTTTGCTGAGTTACTTCATCCATCTGCGAGACGGCTTGATTAACCTGTTCGATACCATCACTTTGCTCCGCGGAAGCAGCTGAGATTTCATCCATGATGTCGGCAACACGCTTCACGGAAGCCATGATCTCTTCCATCGTTTGGCCAGCCCCTTCCACTAGGTTAGAGCCGCGTTGAACCTGCCCCGCTGACGTTTCGATTAACCCTCGGATCTCCTTCGCCGCATCAGCGCTACGACTAGCGAGATTGCGTACTTCTGTCGCCACGACAGCGAAGCCCCGTCCCTGCTCCCCAGCACGGGCAGCTTCAACAGAGGCATTAAGTGCCAGAATATTAGTCTGAAAAGCAATAGAGTCGATCACCCCAATGATATCGCTAACTTTTTTAGAACTTTCTGCTATGCCATGCATGGTCATGACCACTTGACCGACCGCTTCACCACCACGCGCTGCTATTGCCGACGCATCGCTAGCGAGCGTGTTGCCCTGTCGCGCATTATCCGAGTTTTGCTTTACCGTCGCAGTGAGCTGTTCCATGCTGGCAGCTGTTTCTTGCAATGACGCCGCTTGCTGCTCGGTACGCGACGACAGGTCGGCGTTGCCACCGGAAATCTCTCTCGCACCGATGTGGATTGACCCACTGCTGTCACGCACGGAGGAGACCGTTTGAGAAAGCCCTGTCTGCATATGCTGCATAGCCGCGAACAGTTGGCCAATTTCATTTCGTCCACGCTCTGCGATTTTATGCGATAAGTCACCCTGAGCGATGCGCTCAAAATGATGTACGGCTTCCTGAAGGGGGCGAATAACAACCCGCATCATGCCAATCCGAACCAGGACAACACTGAGAATAACCAGGAATAAGGCTCCTAGGCCCACATAACCAAAGGTCGCCATGGTTGATTGGTAGCCAGCCATAAGGTTTTGACCACGGGTGGAGGCATAGTTGATAAAGGCCTCATTGGCCTGCATATAAGCTAGATTGAGTTGATCACCTTCACGTTTGGCCGCGCGAAAAGCGCTTTCATTATTGCGTGTTAGCGCTTCGTACTGTGGTTCCAGCCCTCTGCTCGAAAGTTGATTGAAGGCGTCTGCAACCGCGTCTGCATAGGGCTTGCCCAATTCCGTCTTTGGTACCGCCACAAATGCATCGAATCTCTCTTGGGCTCTTTGCAACATCTGGCCCGCCTTGTCTAAGTAGACATCAGCCAGAGCTGGATCCCCTTCGTTCAGCGCGTCGAGATGATTAAGAAAAACAACTGAGTATCCGCAATATTCACCTGAGCACGGTTCAGCATATTCAGTTGTTTCACATTAATGCTGTTGAGTTCGTCTATCGAATTAGCGCCTAGAGAGCTCGATTGATAGCCTAGTGCAGCGATAAGCAGAATCAGGGCGGCGAACAAGCCTAGTACAAACGTTAGGCTCGCCTTAATCGTCAGATTTCTTAATACGTTACGCATGTATGTATTCTCGGAGAGGGGGGACAATCAGTCTCGAAAGTATCCAGCCAGTTAGGGTGCGACTGCACTATAAGCAGTATCTAAAATGGGAATTTTAGATACTGCTTATAGTATCGGCACTGATAGAAGAATGTTTATGTATACAAAGCACTTTTGCTAAAAATCTTGTTATAGATCAATTTTTAAAAGCAGTTTTCCAGTCTATGGGCAAGAGAATTTTCTAAAGAAATACTGATCAACTCATCTCTGGGTAACTGAAGCGTTCAATCTAGCCCGAGTATTTTCCAGCCATCACTATTGAGCCCCTACAGTGGCACTTGGGCAGCTACGGCAGTATTTATGCTGCGTTTTCATAGGTGAAAATATTCCTCTTACATTACCTTGTGAATTAATGTTAAGGCTGGGTTCCACCCAAACTGACGTTAAGAAGGTGATCCTTCCAGTTCAAAGACCGTGCGATTACGCCCCTGCTCCTTTGCTCGATAGAGAAGCTCGTCAACTCTCTGCAAACTGTTATTCACGTTACTGGCGTCTATCAACGAACAAACACCAATGCTCGCGGTGATGTACAGTGGCGGGTGGGGGTCATCCAGCATTGGTGTGGTGGCCAGAAGTTGGTGAAGTCGCTCAGTAGCATATTGGGCATCTTTGACGGTGGTCATCGGCATCATGATCAAAAATTCCTCCCCGCCCCAACGGCCGATCACATCTGCCTGACGAAATGCCTTCTTGCATAGTTCAGTAAAGCGTACAAGCACTTTATCCCCCGCTTGGTGGCCAAGGGTATCGTTGACGACTTTGAAATGATCTAGGTCGATGAGCATAAGCGTGGCGGGGTGAGTGTCGCACTGGATCGGCGCCAATTCCTGATTGAGGCGCTGTTCAAAAGCCCGGCGATTGAGCAAGCCGGTGAGCGGGTCGGTACTGGCATACTTGGACAGTTCATGCCGCGTTATCTTGAGTTCACGTATTAATTCGGCTTGTTTGTGGTGGGCTTGCATCAGCTCCATATGTGCCATCACTTGGTTGGCGAGGGCTTGAAGCGCGAAGCGTTGGCGTTCCGTCAGCTCGCGGGGCTGGTAGTCGAGTACACAGAGCGTCCCTAGCGGATAACCATCGCTACTTTCCAGCAGCGCACCGGCGTAAAAACGCAGATGAGGTTCGCCGGTCACCAAGGGGTGGTTAGCAAAACGCAGATCCAGAGTCGTGTCGGGTACAATGAACAGGCCCGGCTGCAAGATGGCGTGCGCACAGATCGAGATATCCAGAGGGGTCTCACGGACGCCTAGCCCTTTTTCTGCCTTAAACCATTGGCGATCACGGTCAATGAAGTTGATGACGGCGATGGGAGCCTCGCAGATTAGGGAAGCCACTTCAACGATGTCGTCAAACGCCGTTTTCTCTGGGGTATCCAAAATCTGATAGTTGGCCAACGCCAATAAACGCTGTTGTTCCTGCTCGACTGAACAACGATTGATTTTTTTAGACATGAGCGAAGTCGCCTTTTAGTAAGGTCATCGTATCGTTCATGTTTACCAAAGTAAGAACCGTATTCTTGCAGTAAATCATAGTGGCGACGAACTTATTCCTATCATACTTGCTATAACTACCATGCGTTGATCGATCACCTTCAACTCGGTAAGGAGCAGTAAAAATGATGCTAGGCACAATGGCAGCGACCCTTATGCCAAATCCAAATGTTGAACAGTTCATAGGTGAGCCGAGTTTACGGTAGCAATGATTTTTTCATATAACATTCGAAGTCTTTCGGTGACAAAGGCCGACTATAGAAGTAACCCTGAAAGACATAGCAGTGTTCTTTTATCAAAAAATCTTGAATTTCTACGGTTTCTACCCCCTCAGCTAGCACGTCAAGCCCCAAGCTGTTGGCAAGCGCAATGATCGTCTGGACGATAGCCACATCGTCGCTGTCGTCAGGCAAATGCTTAACGAAGCTTTGGTCAATTTTGAGCACATCAAGCGGTAGCTGCTTAAGATAGGCCAGGGATGAATAACCAGTACCAAAGTCATCTAGAGCAAAGCTGATGCCCAATTCACGCAGAGCGTGCATCCGTTCCACGGTCTGCTCCAGATTGTCGAGAAGAAGGGTCTCCGTCACTTCCAACTGGAGCTTGGTTGGATCGATTCCGGTCTCGTTGATGACGGAGATAATGTCATTAACAAAATCTCCCTCATGGAACTGTCTTGCGCTAACGTTAACGGATATTTCTATGTCGCCAAGGATATTTTGTTTCTTCCAGTGAGCCATCTGCTCACATACTTTCTTGAAAATTTCCTTCCCAAGAGCGCCTATTAAACCGATCTCCTCAGCAATAGGAATGAAATCCGCAGGCGAGATAAGACCTTGCTCAGGATGAAACCAGCGCACCAAGGCTTCCGCCCCTACGCAGTGCCCAGAACTGTCTATCTTAGGTTGATAATAAGGAATGAATTCATTTGCCTGAATACCCGCCGGGATACTGCTTTCTAGCCATGCTCTCGCATTGGCTTTCGCTTGCATTACAGGATCAAATAGCCCCACCGCATTGCGATTCCGATGTTTGACATCATAGAGGGCGAGGTCGAGGCGCTTCATCACCTCTTCTAAGCTGTCGCCGTCTGGCCCCACCAAGGTTACTCCAATGCTGCAGGTGCGTCGCATACTGAGGTTTTCAGCTTCATATGGCTCGTTAAGTAGCGCACGCACTTTCTCGGCAACGAGCTGAATCTGATAGGTAGCTTCTTCTCGTGAAGGGGGTAGGTTTTCAATTAGAACCGTGAACTCATCGCCGCCCAGACGTGCGGCATATAGATCATTATTTTCAAGGCTTTCAAGGCGACGGGCAACAGCCTTGAGAAGTTGATCCCCTCGATTATGTCCCCAAGTATCGTTGAGGACCTTGAAGTGGTCCAGGTCAATGAGCATTGCCCCGGCGTAGCCTTGGCTTTTATGCCGGGCTGTAATGATACTATCAAGCTGTTTCTGGAAAAGCCGACGATTAGGCAAATGCGTCAACGTGTCGTGAAATGCCAAAAACTCGATCTGCTTTTCGTTCCGTTTTCGATCTGTCACATCACGGAAATAGACCGAAAGCCCATCGTTTGAAGGGTAGGCGTGGATTTCAAGCCATGTGTCTAGAACAGCAAAGAAGTATTCGAAGTGCCGGGTAGTCCTTTCGGTCATTGCCTGACGAAACTCGTCATCTGCGTGAGTTCCTGTTATTTCGGGAAAAACCTCCCAAAGAGGTTGGTTCAGTACGCCATCACGCGGCTTGGCTAGCAATCGCTCGGCTTCAATATTGAAATATTGGAAATTCCAATGCTTATCCAACGTAAAGAAACCGTCGGTGATGCTCTCCAACGTCTGCGTCAGCGCGTTGGCTGACTGCGTGAGCTCTTCCTCCAATACTTTACGATCATGGATGTCCAGCGCGCTGCCATACCACTTGTAAACTTGGTCATGCTCATCGCGAACGGGCACAGCACTGACCCGATACCAGCGGTAGTGATTATCGCTTTTGTGATATAAGCGAAAATCGATGTGGTAGGTCTTTTGCTTAGCGACGGCATCCCCCCACACCTTTTTGCACCGTTCCACGTCATCGGGATGTAGTGCATGAATCCAGCCTCCCTCAGGAAGCGCGTCATTGCAGATGCCAGTTGCCTCTTCAAAACGACGGTTAGCGTAATCAAGACGACCATCGGCGCCCGCGGTCCAAACGATCGTGGGCATTGCATCGGCGAGTTGTCTGAATTGCTCTTGACTATGCACCAAACTCTGTTCAACGCGGCGCTGGTCGGTGATGTCTTGAAAGGCTCCCTGAACCTTAAAGACCTCATTGGCCTTATCACTTATACAAGCCCCAATAACTCGTACCAATCGTCGACTGCCTTTAGCCGTGAGGATCTCAGCTTCTTCATCGAAAGGCATGCCCGTACTTATGCAGGCACGTCCCAATTCCTCTATTCGCTGTCGATCTTCAGGTAGGTAGAAGGCAAGCGCTTCTTCGAACGTTAACTGGGAGCCGTAAGGGAGCTCATGGATGGCGCATACTTCATCTGACCAGTGAAGTTCTTTACTCTGCGTGTCGTAACTCCATCCTCCCAGGTTAGCCATTTCCCCAGCAATTGATTGCAAATAAGCCGCTTGCTGTCTTTCTTGTTGGTCACGTTCTCGTCGTGTGGCCGAGGCCAGCGTATGCGTAAGACTCGATAGCCCCTGTAAGCAGCTGTTATCAAGAGGGGCCTGACTATTATGGAAGACATAGAGCAGTCCCCAGCATCGGTCAGGTTCTTGAACCGGAATGCACAGCGTCTTAGTGAGCTGAGGCCACTCTTTTACCGTCTCACACAGCGTCGAAGGAAGCTCATCAATAGCGCACTCGCTCTTTTCCATTGCAACCGTGGCCAATGCGTCACCGTTCAGCGTTACTTTCTCTGGCCAGCCTATGTTTAGCTTGCTGGAGGCCGCCACCACGGCGCCTTGATGTTCCGACGAATCCAATTCGACCAGCAGCGCCGCCTCGAAACCGAAGAGATTATTGGCCAGTTCGACCGTCTGTCGGTAAAGCTCGTCAAGAGAAGCGCCCTGTAACCCCGATTGACCAAATGCCGCCAGCGAGGCTTGTAGCTGAGCATGAAACGCCATTGATTGCTCGGTCTTTTTTCGTTCGCTAATGTCGCTTACCGAGGCGAGCGTGTGTGGTACTCCACCTATTGTAATAGGGGCCAGCCCGACTTCTAACGGAAAAAGACTCCCATCATGACGCTGACCCTGGAGTTCTCGCCCTTGCATCATAAGACGTGTCTTAGGGGCCCGTGCAAAATCGTGACGATGATGGGAGTGCTGTGCTCTAAACTTATCTGGCACTAGCCAATCAACAGATACCCCCTTCAGCTTGCCAGGGGAGTAACCGAACGCTTGCTCGGCGATTTCATTGGCGGACTCAATAATACCACCGGGGCCTGTCAGCATTAGGCCGACCGGGGCAGCCCGGAGTATCGCTTCCATATGCTGTAGGCGTGCTGAGTCGGTGTTAACAACTCGCTGATTAGAAACGTAGAATGCAGTGCCTTCTGCCTCATCTCGTACATGGGAGATGCTCCACTCAACTTGATAGGGCATGCCGTCTTTGCGGTAATTGATGGTGGAGCCAACAAAGGATTCCTGGCGTATCAAGGACTCGCGTAATGCCTGCAATACCTTAGGATCCGTTTCAGGCCCCTGAAGCATGCGAGGTGTTTTTCCGAGCAGCTCCTCAACTTCATAGCCTGTCATACGGCAGAAGGCAGGATTGGCATAGAGAATACGTGGACCGGGCAGCTCAAGCTCGGCGGTGGTGACGATCACCCCATCGGGTGAGTTCCACGTCGCTGCTTCGAAGAGCGAACGGTCCCAGGCGTGAAGCATTGGATCGTCGGATAGGTTCACAAGAGATGCCTTAGGGTTCGAGAACGCAGTACATAAACCAAATTTTTGTTTTCTAAGAAAATACTATCCACTACCTATCGTGATTGACAAAGGACACCCATTCGTCATCCCTAGGCGAGGACGTTAAAGGCCTAGGTAAGGACCTATAAGCAGGCGACGGAATATCTGATCCAGAACGACTGATTTCGGCTGTCAGCTCTCTACCGGTGGGCTTGGTGCGAAACGCACGAATGGCGTTGACCAGTTGTATTGTCTGGTTTTCTAGTGCTTTGGTCGCGTCGGTGGTTGATTGCAATTGCAGAGCACTGTGCTGAACACTTTGCTCCATCTGGTTGATAGCATCTCCTATTTGTGAAATGCCATGGCTTTGCTCGTGGGAGGCGGCGGTAATTTCTTCCATAATAGTGTGTACTTGACGACTAGCGGCTTCTACACGGCTGATCGCCGACTCGGTTTCCGAGACTACCTGTGATCCTTTCTCGATTTCCTCGTGGGACGTGTTGATGAGGCGATGAACCTCTTTGGCAGCGTCTGAAGACCGACTTGCTAAATTGCGCACTTCTGCGGCGACGACCGCAAATCCTCGACCTTGCTCTCCTGCACGGGCTGCCTCAACTGAAGCGTTGAGGGCAAGAATATTAGTCTGAAAAGCAATGGAGTCTATCGTCGACACCATTTCGCTCATTTTCTGTGCGCTGGCAGCAATCGCAGACATTCGCTGGACAACCTGGTTCATGGCCTCACCCGCTGACTCAACCTCCTTTACATTGGAGAGTGAGAGCACGCTGGCTTGATGAGCATTGTCCGCGTTTTGTTTCACCGTGGCGGTTAGTTCTTCGGTGCTGGCAGCTGTTTCCTGTACGGAGGCCGCCTGATCATCACTTCGCAGGCCAATTTCCTCGCTGCTAATGCGAATATCGGATACGGCTGGCCGTACTTTGTTGATACCGGCATTCACGTCTTCAACAATGCCCCCAAGCCCTTTCTTCATGGAGGAGAGCGCTTCTATTAATTCGCCGATAGCGTCATGACTATGCTCTGGCACACTCACGGTGAGGTTGCCAGCTGCCACTTGCAACACAAAACGCCGCGACTCGTTCATTGCATTGGCCACCCGCCGCTGTTGTGTCAAACCGAGCACAACAACGGTCAGGGCCATGATGCTCGCCACTGTTAGGATGAGAGGATTGTTGTCTCTTAAGCCTTGAGGAATAGCCAACGCCATGATGCTGGCTAGGGAAAAGGCGGTTAGCCAATACGTGTGGGCCTTAGTTGATACCATGTTAAGTTGACTAAGGGTGGCTAGAAGACCTCGGCGCAGTACACGTCCACGATACAGTCGATACCGCTTGCCCGCTCCCTCACGCCATTCACGATAGACACGTTCAGCATGTTCGACTTCCTCACGCTCTGGGCGAACGCGTAGAGAAGCATAGCCAATGACATTTCCAGCTTCCTCGATAGGCACAACGTTGGCGCGTACCCAGTAGTGGTCGCCATTTTTACAACGGTTCTTGACCAATCCCGTCCATACATGGCCTTGCTTAATGGTGTTCCAGAAGTCAGCAAAAGCGGCAGGAGGCATGTCGGGGTGGCGTACGAGATTATGATCGGCATCAATCAGCTCATCCAAACTGAACCCGCTGATCCTGACAAAAGCAGGATTGGCATAGGTAATTTTGCCCTGAAGGTTGGTGCGAGATATTAGTAAATCAGATTCGTTGAGTTGAACTTCGCTTTGAGTCACGGGAAGGTTTGATCGCACACAGAGCCTCGACTACGAATTGTCATTTTTAATGAGTATTTTTATAATTTTTTCAATTCTTAAAAATACTTTTGATTTAGTCCTAAAGTAGGACGTTAAACCATACTGGTAAACCATAATTTGATCTGCATCAAAAAATACGCACATAACTTTATTCTTACGAATAATTTATGCTTACAATAACAAATAATTAGGCAAAAATTTATTAAAAAAAATTGCCTGTATGGCTTTTGGAGAGGTTAAATCGTTACCTGTTCAGGCCATGGCCAAGCGGTTCGCAAGACGTTAGCTCGCCAAAGGCCGCAAGATCACGCAGTCCTCACAGGCATTCGAGCATCTTCAGTTACTGCTTCAAAACTACGAGCATGAAGTATTCGGCGTGCTGTTCCTCGACAGCCAGCACCGTGTCCTCCGCTTTGAGGAGCTATTCCGTGGGACCATCGACGCTGCCAGCGTCTATCCCCGCGAAGTGTTGAAAGCCGCTCTCGCTTACAATGCAGCTGCCGTTATCCTGGTACATAACCACCCTAGCGGTGACCCTGAGCCTAGTGATTCAGATAGGAAAATCACCGAGCGGCTCAAAGAGGCGCTTGGACTGATGGATATTCGAGTAATTGATCACGTAGTGGTGGAAGTGACGGGTGCAAGTTGTTTGCGGAGATGGGGTATTTGTAACTGATTAACTCTAGATGGGGCGCCGCTGAAGCCTTTTGCCTGCTCTGGGACGTCATCCATCTTGAGCTCCGTATTTACTGCCATCGGTCTAGTCGTTGATGGCACTCGTTTTCCGGTAGCCTGGCACCCGCTTTTAGCATCGATTCCAAAGAGTCGGCCAGTTGGCTTGGCGAAAGAAGGGCATGAGCTTCCAGCTCATCTAATATCCAAAGTACACCACGAACCTCTAATTTGCTTTGTTGCCCTGATTTCCTGAGCGCGCCGTCATTGGTCAGCAGCGTCCAGCCTCTTTCTTTGGCAAGGAAGTAGCACGACACATCCGCTAGTGAGGAGTTGCCCAATGTTTGGCGTAGCGTAAAAAGCGTCGCAACTTCCTCACCATTGAATGCCTCAACCACAAGGCCTAACCCCGTCAATTCCTCACCAGGAGGCTTTTTCAGCTCTCGCCACACAAAGTCGGTAGTGACGAACTGGTGAGGTAGGGCAAACACGGTTTCAAGCAGGCCACTGCGGTGTAGATCGATCCAGATATTGGTATCAGAGACAAGAATTTTCGCTGACATGCTCACTGTCACCTGCCTGTCCGTTTGCCATGATTTCCTCAATCTCTCCGAGGCTTACACTGAGTAACTCCGCTGCTCTTGAAGGAGTAACCAGTCCTTCAGCCAGCGCCCTGTAAACCAATTGCTTCAGGCGATAGGATTTTTCAGGCTCTTGTCGACCAGGTTCACTTTTTCGAAAACCCTTCATCGACCATATGCGAAAAGTGTTCTGATAGAAGCTCGAACTAACGATATCCAGGTCATATAACCGGCGCAAAGTGGCTTGAATAGAAATACCCCATTCCTCCTTGGCCAAAAGAAACTCTTGGAACAGCACCCGTTTGCGGTGCTCACCAAAGGTGACGCGCACTTGATTTGCAGGGAAGAGAAACGCCCCTGCAAAGCGGTGGCACCAGTTTTCTTCATCCCGAGTGCCATGAAGCTCCTCAGGCAATGACATAACCAAATGTCCTAGCTCATGGGCGAGATTAAAACGCTGACGTTCACCAGGACGCTCAGTATTACTGACAATAACGGCATCCGCGCCATCGTTGACGAGAGCGCAAAGCCCATCAAATTTCTCGTGGGCCTGAAGACTGACGACTTTAATGCCATTTTCTTCCAGGGTTTCAGTCAGATTGGCGATGGGGTTTAGCCCAAGCTGCCATTCTTCGCGGAGTTTATTAGCTGCCAGTTCGACCTCATCGATACTGGATACGGAAAAACGCTGATGCCATTTGGAAAATTCATCAGGTGATTGGCCGGTTTGGAACAGCCTTTCTGCTGCTAAATAGCGCTCAAGGTGCTCACGCACTTGCTCCTTGACGGCTTCTTGCTGGCGTTTTCCGAAGGCAGAGTGCTTACGGAAGTCTACTTTTCCCAGCTCTACTGAGTCTGAACGGAAAAAATACTCAGGGTTAACCCCAAGCGCATCCGCCAGTTGGATCAAGCGAGTCGAATTGGGCGCGTCCTTGCCCTGTTCATATTTCGACAGAGCTTGCTTGGTTATGCCCCCCAGCAGATCGGCTAACTGCTGCAAGGTCATATTCTTGAGGACACGCGCACGATGTATACGATCATGCAGCATGACTTTCTACCTTGTTTTAAGGTGGGTTAAGTTGACAATATGGTGATTGGGTTGACACCTGTCAACCTGATATGTAGATTTAGACATAGGAGCACTACATGTAGTGGTTTTCTTCTTAGAAAACTACTACGAGGGAATCAAGGATGATGAAATGAAGGAAGGATTCCCAACCAAGGTTGCCGCCTTGGTTGGGAGGACGCAAAAGAGCAGGACTTAGCATGGCGGCCCTGTTCTCTTGGCGAGTTGCCATATTCGATAGCATGGCGAAGGTTAATCTTTGCCTGGCCAAAGGTCAACGCCGCGAAGTTTTTAAGGCCGTGATGGAAGATGGAGGTGATCCATGGGCGTTATTCACGACGACTACGAGATCATTTATCGGCCTTACATCCGTAAGAACGGGAAGATTATTCGGCCTAAAAACGGCAAGGTTTTCCCGATCAAGGTTCGTAAGAAGAAGTAAGCGATATGGAGGGGGTAATCCCCTCCATTTTTCCGTTTATAAGATTTTTAGTTTTTCTATACCGCAGCGGCTCCGACTGGAGCGGGTTTTGCGATAAAGATTGGCTATTTCCCTATTACTTCATCAATCGCCACGCGGACTTCTTTCGGATCACCCTTTTCAATAGTGGCCATCACAAAGACAGCCTTACCATTGGAAGCCTTTGCCCATTGTTGGCCGATAAGATTCTTCTCGCGTGAATCGCGGTTTTCCTCTGGTGTGCGATCCTTGCCTTTGTATTCCACGACAAGCAGTCGGTCATCGTTGAGCAGAGCGACAAAGTCTGGATAGAATTTGTCTGTGGAGGTCGGTAGTGAGAACGAATTTGGATGCCTACTGACGTTTCGTGTCCAGTATTTTACCCTCGGGTGTGAATCGATCATGAAGGCACACTGTTCTTCCTCACCATTAACCTTTTTGGAGTCAAAGACGGGCACATCGTCAGGCCCCATAAAATGCTTTTTGAAGCGGTAGCTTCCGCGATATTTCGGAATCCCAGCATAAATCTCATCGCAGAAGGTAAAGCCTTGATCGAAAGAGACGTCAACATGGGCATCAGGCCCGAAAAGGTTGGCTTGGTAGACTTTCTCGCGCTCCGCTTGGCGAAAGCCATGTATTTTTTCAGACAGCTTGCGAGCGAGAATAAATTTGCAGCGCATCAGCTGCGACAAGCTTAGCTCGCGTTCACGTGTTAGGTAAGTCACGACGTCACTTAGCCAGGCCAGTAGTTCAGCTTGGCTCAGCCACGGTGTACGTATTTTGCGATCTAGCCATTGTACTAGGCTGGTTGGCGTCCAATCGTCTACTTCGACGTTCATGATGAGCTGCTCAGCGGTATCACCAGAGCCAATGGTGACGCGGTTGCCGTCCAAATCAATTTCAAATGTGTTGGTGGTATCCACGATACTGAATTCGGACGCTTCCAAGCGAGCAGGGTGGTCGGCAAGCGACCACTCATGTTGCTCCATGAGAATATCAGGGTCACCAAATACCATCTCCCCCTGCACGTAGGCCATTAAGCGGGGCAGCGTGAAGGTTTCTCCCTTCTGTGATGGCGGTATGTCGTGCTGGTATTTAGCGTGGTGCTCGTTGATGCTTTGCTGAAGCTGCGGTTTAAGCGATTCAGGGGCATAGCTGATCAATGTGTCGGCTTCTTCGGGCTTGAGGAAGCCTTTTACTTCCACATGGCTCTTGCCGCTCTCATCAAAAGTCACTTGCACCTTTGATGGCACCGCAGTGTTCATTTTGCTGGCTTCTTCCTGACTAGCCTGAATGGCTACTTTCATCGTCGGGGTGGGCCGAGGCTGTCGTCCAAACAACCCATCATCAAGGCCGAGCTGTTCGGCTTCGATATTGTCCTCTGCCTCGCTCTCTTCAAAGCCCATATCAATGAGCTTATCGCGCAGGCTGTGGGCCGCCTCAGAAAAGTGCTTAGAGACCAGCTTAGCGTAGGATTTATTCAGTGCTTTTTCTTTACGTTTCTGGGCGTAAGGCATGCGCAGCACGCGACCAAGAAGCTGCTCAGCATCGGTTGAGCTACGAATATTGGCCACCGAACAGAAAACATAGGCAAACGAGCAGTCCCAGCCCTCTTTGAGCGCTTCAATAGTGATGACGTACTCGATAGGGCAGTCAGGCTTGAATAGGTTGATACCGTCTAATTCGCGCTGCGCCCCCGTTGCTACAGCGATTTTATTTGGATCAATATTCTCATTTTCGATCAGGTGCTGCTTCAGCACCCCCACGGTGACCTCTTCACCCTTTTTTTGTGCCTGGAAGAGCACAATAGGGCGAATATAGGCTTCGCGGTCGCGTTCAGCGTGCTCTTGCAGCTCGGCACGCTTCACAATGGATGAGTTAACTGCTCCTTGCCATGTCTCGGCCTCATCCAGCACCACGGGCATTTTGATCATCTCTTCATCTTTCAGCTCCTGGGCGGTCACTGAATGAAGCAGATTGTTAAACCCCTTGGGCGTGGCGGTAAATTCGATGAGCGCGGTCGGATTAATCCGTTCATAAACTTCTTGGCTGAGCTTGGAGCCAGCCTTATGGGCTTCATCCATGATGACCAGCGGCTGGTGAAGGTGCATCAGGTTAGCGAAGCTGAATTTAATATTGCCCTTCTCGGTGCGCTCTAGTCCTTGCGTCTGAGGAGGAACCGCTGAAAAGTGGGGCTCCATCTCCTCGTTATGGGCATAGACTTTTCGCCCATCGGTATTGCTAACGCGCAGTGTTTGTACCGTGCCTACAACCACACAGAGATTGGAGCGCAGGTCATGCGGTTTGATGTGAGTAAAATCACCAATATCAAAGATTCGAACACGTCCACCAAACGCCTCGTCCAGCGCTTTTCGGTAGGGGTGGCGAGGGTTCTTTAGCGCTTCAGCCGTTTGCATACGAATGGTGTTAGTGGGTACGAGCCACAGTACCAAGGGGAAGTCCTTTTCTACCCAAGCATCTTTGGCTATGCCAATCGAGTGGGCGGCGAGAATCGTCTTACCGCCGCCGGTAGGTAAGCGTAGGCATACATAGGGCGTATCAGGCAGCGTGTTGATCGGCGTATATTTAGCAGGGTAACCCCGAAGCCGAGCGGCTACTTCAGGCTTTTCGGTAATTTTTTTGTACGCCTCTAGCGGGCCAATAACCCGAGCTTCTTCCAAGTAGGCTTTCAGTGTGTCGAGCGAGGCGTGTTGGTAATCCTTTAACTTCATGTGCGCGCCTTAACATCATAAGGGGTTTGCTTGAACTCGATCTGCTCAGCGTTGAGCGTTGCCTCTGACAGCATGGTGCGCTCGCCATAAATGGTCATTGGCCCTTCAAAGTCGCCTTGAGCAGCGCGAATCACGGCTAGCGTCTTGCGAGTAAGCACGTTTCCATTGGAGGCCGCCTTATCACCTAAAATGCCGTTGTATAGGAGTGCATAGCCATGATCGTTATGGCCGCCGAGGAACGGTGTTTGGTCATTCGGTTTTACCCATGATGTACCCGTCTCGGTAAACCAGATATGCGCAGCCAGTACCGGGAATTTGATGTCGGGCTGAATTTGACCATCTTCCGTAAACACGGGCGGGCCAAGCCGATAAAAACGGTAGCCTCCACTGCCTTGCCAATTATTCGCTTCAGAAATACCGCCTTTCTCACCGTCAACAACTTTTCTGAGCCTGGGAACGCAGTGTGTGACTGCATGCTCGCCCATTTCAATACCGATATATCGACGGCTCATTTTTTGAGCCACTGCGGCAGTGGTGCCTGAGCCGAGGAAGCTATCAAGTACGAGGTCGCCAGGGTTGGTGGCTATTTGGAGAATGCGTTCAATCAATCGCTCAGGTTTGGGAGTACCAAAAGTGTCATCATGCCCAAAAAGCGCCTGGTTCTCTTTTTTTCCCTCTTGGGAATGGCCAACGTCTGTATGAGGCCACCATGTCCACGGAACCATGCCGGGCATTTCAGCTACAAACCTTTTAACTGCAGGTACCCCGTCGCCTTTAGGGCCAAAGTACATCCTGTCGTCGGCTAAAAACTGCTGATACCCTGATTCAGTGACTCGCCAACACCGACCTCCCGGTGGGGTGACTACACGTCCAGAAGGAAGAGTTATTTCATACATCTGATTAGGGCGGTAACCAGGTGCTGTAAAATCCCTAGCCTTCCAAGGGCCTCGTTGGTCTTTGTCTGGGTTTTTGAATTGTTTGGTTTGAGCTTCACTTAGCGGAATGAGATTGCGTGTTTCTTTAAATGTACGGGGCTCCATCGCATAACAGAGCACATACTCATGGGCATCACTGATGGCAACACGCGAATCAGGCGCGTAGCGTTTCTGCCAGATGTTGGTAGTCACAAATCTTCGCCTACCAAATACTTCGTCGCAAATGACTTTTAAATAGGCATACTCGTCTTCGTCAATACTGATCCATATCGAACCATCCTTAGCTAGCAGCTCACGCAACAGCTCCAAGCGGGGCCACATCATCGCTAGCCATTTGGAGTGCTCTAGGTTGTCGTCGTAGTGCTCAAAGGCAGAGCCGGTGTTGTAGGGTGGATCGATATAGATACATTTAACCTGCCCAGCGTAATAGGGCAGCAGTGCCTTGAGGGCATCGAGATTATCGCCCTGGATGAGCATGTTCCCGGCATTTCGGTCACCATAGCCAAGCTCGGGTGCTTCTTCCATTAAGCGATAGGGCACCTTTTCAGCGGCGCGTACGTCTTCGTCTCGGGTTAACCATCGCAGTATGGGCATGTACTCGTCTGTTCCTTAGCTTGTGACTTGGGCTAGGCCCTATCACTTCATCATAACCTCTGTACCTTGCAACTCCCATATTCGTCATAATCAATCGAATATTCAGATGATGGCTAAGCTGAGCGAACTCGGTTTATTAGTACATTATGTTGCTTGGCGCACATCCGATGGAATGCGTAGCACAATTTTTGAGGCTGAAAAAGCCCCGCTCAAACTTGGACACTTATTGATTACTGATGGCACCAATAGCTCAAGTATGCTTTGGTGTGTAAAAGAATATTAATAATGGTAAGGGGACGGCGTATGGAAGGGATATGGCTAATCATCCTAGCTATTGGAGGAGTTTGGTTTTTAAGCCGTTTGCTCGGAAAACAGGCAGGCAAAGGAGATAGTAAACGGTCTGGTAATCATTCGCCGTCCCCCCCAGAGCATATAGATTCAAAGCCGAGCTTCACCATCGAGGTGCGCTATGGCCGGGATGACGAGGATGACTATCAATTGCCAAATACGAACGTTACTGCGCAAAGCTGTTGGGTGCCAGCCAACACCAACAGAGCTGTGTGCGGCGTTACGATTACGCATGGACGCATCTTCGTGGGGAGCGGGCTTGCCGCTGGGACCGACTATATTGTCGAGCCTGCTTTGGTGAACCCTGACTTAACGGTGGACTTGCAAAGCGTCGACCACCAGGGAGTCGAGCTTGGCTACTGGCCTCAATACCATCGCCTTGGCCCCCAGGCAAGAGCAGGCTTCTTGCAGTATCTTGCCACTGACCGTGACGATCCTGAGGCCCCTATGGGGTTCGTATTTCTTTATTTCTACGGGTTGGAGCGGCGTCTGCTTATTGATGCTCAGCATCCTGGCATCGGAGAGTCGGAATACCGGGATTTGATTGGCGAGCTTGAGCGGTTGCTTGATGTCTACGACCGTAATCGTAGCTTCAAAGGGTATGCGAATGGTCTGCTCGATTTTCTACGGATCAGAAGGGGCTCACTGGACCAGCCTGGTGAAGCTCCGGCAATACTTGACTACGGCTCCCAAGTGCCTATCTCTCTGCAGGTTGATCTGGGAATATTCTCGGTTAATCAGCGCCCTATTCCTGATGAGTGGGCTTATGCTTGGATTATGCAGGACCCACAGTTTCAGTTCCGGCAGCGCAAGGCCGCCGAACGCTGTTCCGACGAGCTCCGGGAGCTTTTCAAAGTCCACTACCGTGAGCGCCATGGCGACGGAATAGTCGTTAAGCCGAACAAGACAATGGTCAAAGCAGAGTATCATCCCGCCAGCCCTGGGCTGAGGCGTCTTTATGAGCCCTTAGAACTGCCGAATATTTCTATCCTGAAAGGCCCCACAAAAAAACTGGCCGCTTTGATTGACACCTGTTGTGACGAACTGGCCGCGTACAGTCGATTTATCGGCCGTCACCCAGAATGCAAGGAGAGTCTTGAGGCTTTCTTATTGCTGCCAGCGGCGCTTGCCTCCGTGAGAAAATCCGCTGATGTTGCAACTTTGGAGGCCTCGTTGAGGCAACGTTTGGATGGTCAAGCTTTCTGCCGAGTGCCCTTTTTTGATTTGGCACTTGGCGAAGCTTCTGCCAGCTCCAACAAACCGAGTGTAAAAAACATGCGGGGGCTGGCCAGTTTATTGGAATCTTCCGGTATTGGCATAGAGCCTGATGCACGCTATACCGCTTCGGTACCCGAATTAGAAGGCGATTGCATCATCTTTGCGGTCCAGGGAGCGAGCGAGTTTCCCCTTAGTGAGAATTACGAGCACGCTGCCGTAGTCATGCGGCTTGCAGGCTTTGTGCTGTATGGGCAGGCTGACAGCCTGACTGAACGCCATATCGCCGTCATTGATGGCTTCTTAGGTGGATTCAGATCGCTGACGCCTTTGGAGACCCAGCACATCAAGGCTTATTTCTTCTGGGAGATGGGAAGGAAGTCGACCCTCGCTGGTATGCGTAAACGCGTGGATGGCATGAGTCACGAGGATAGGACAGAGCTCGAACAGGTACTTGTGAGGTTAGCCAGTGCAGATGGTGTCGTCGATACCCATGAACTCAAGAAGCTCAGGCGTACTGCGAGCCTGCTGGGTCGGGATCCTGAGGCCTTGTATTCGCAAATCCACTCAGCGATGGCAGAGCCTACCTTAGTTCGGGCAGCCAGCACCAACGACAAGGGATTTCGTATTCCTGAGCCTGCGGCTGATCGAGTCCAGGTGTCATCGAAGCGAAAGCCTTTGGATGTGGATGCCATTCAGAACAAGCGTCATGAAACTGAGCATATTTCCGGTGTTTTGCATGGCATTTTTGATGAGGGCACCTCGCTAGTTGAGGGCGCCAGGAGCGCTCCTGACCAGGGAGAGGAACTTCAAGCAACTGAGAAAAGAGCATCGGAGGCGCTGGCAAACGATGACGACGCGTCGGCTGGACTATTGGGAGGGCTCGATGCTGTACATCTTTCTCTCCTGGAATCGATTGCCCAATCGAAGGAAGGCCTGCTTCGTAGTGAAGCCGAAATCAAGGCTGCGGAGCTAAAGCTGATGTTGGCAGGTGCCCTAGACCGGATCAACGAGGCCGCTTTTGAAATGACCGATGCTCCTGTTATTGAGGAAGCCGGTGAGGTATTGGTGGTGGACAAAGAGATACTGGAGGAGATGAGAGGGTGAGTCGACTACGTGAGCGTGACAGGCAAGCGATTTTGAATTCACTGCGGACAGGAGTCGTGCCCCGTGTTGGGCAGCAACATATCCAGGTTGGCAGAGCGGCTGAACTCAAGGCCTTAATTTCAGACATCGTGACTCTTGCCGATGGGGGATCGGCGGTTCGCTTCATCATTGGGGAGTATGGCTCGGGTAAGACCTTCTTTCTCAACTTGGTGGGGTCGATTGCCCGAGAGAAGAAACTGGTGACTGTGTCGGCAGATCTTTCTCCCGACAGGCGCCTGCATGCTACCGGAGGGCAGGGAAGGGCACTGTACGCCATGTTGATGCGAAATATGGCGACTCGGGCCAAGCCTGACGGCGGAGCCTTGGCGAGTGTCACCGAGCGCTTTGTCACCCAGGCCCTGCAACAGGCCGACCAGACGGGCATTAGCCCCGAGGCAGCGATCAAGGAAGGCCTCGACAGTCTCATGGAGATGCATGGCGGCTATGCCTTCGCCGAGGTGGTACAAGCCTATTGGAAGGGCCATGACACTGGAAATGTTGAGCTTCAGCAGGCGGCGATCCAGTGGTTGCGTGGGGAGTTCAGCACCAAGACTGAGGCACGTCAGGCGCTGGGGGTTAGGACCATCATCGACGATGCCAACGTCTATCAGAGCCTGAAGCTGATGGCTCGTTTTGTTCGTCTGGCGGGCTTCGAAGGGCTACTGGTCACTCTTGATGAGATGGTTAACCTCTACAAGCTCTCCAATAGCCAGGCCCGCAACGCCAATTACGAGCAGATTCTCGGCATCGTCAACGATGCTCTGCAGGGGAGTACTGAAGGGCTAGGTGTAATGTTCGGCGGGACGCCTGAATTTCTGATGGACCCCCGCCGAGGGCTCTACAGTTACGAGGCGCTCCAGTCGCGTTTGGCGGAGAACCGCTTCGCCCGCGACGGTTTGGTGGATCTATCTGGGCCAGTGATCCGTCTCACTAACCTCACCCAGGAAGATCTCTACCTGCTGCTGCTAAACATTCGCCAAGTGTTCGCCCGTGGTGAGTCCGGTACGGATCTGTTGCCTGATGAGGGGCTTGAGGCTTTCCTTGACCATTGCCATAACCAAATCGGTGATGCCTATTTTAAGACGCCCCGCAACTCAGTTAAGGAATTCACTCAGTTTCTTTCTCTACTTGAGCAGAACCCTGACGTGAACTGGGACAGCCTGATCAAGAAGGTGGAGGTGGCACCGGAGTCGACCGATCAGATTCCTGAGGCGCCTTTATCACACAGTGTCTCACCCACATCTGAATTGACCCCAGCCGCGGCAGCCGACAGCGCGGATGTTAGACAGGAGGATGAAGATGGGGAAGATGAAAACTTTGCGACATTTAAATTGTAGGTAACGCAGGGCATGAGCGAACCCTCCTCCAGTAGTTTTACTCGCCTGGATCCTCGTATCCAGCGCTGGATATGGCGTCAACAATGGGATCAGTTGCGCGACGTGCAGGAACAGGCTATTCCGTTCGTGCTTGCGGGTGAGCGGGACGTGCTGATTGGTGCAGCCACGGCATCCGGCAAGACTGAGGCTGCCTTCTTCCCTGCGCTGACCAGATTGCTCCAAGAGCGGGATGCGGGTCATGCACCGGCACCTTTGCTACTCTATGTGGCGCCCCTCAAGGCTCTAATTAATGATCAATTTAGCAGGTTGGAGCTACTGACTGAGGGAACTGAGTTAGTGTTGACACCCTGGCATGGTGATGTCTCTACGAGCGGTAAGACCCGTTTTAGCAAGAAGCCTGGGGGAGTGTTGCTCATTACTCCTGAGTCTCTCGAAGCGATGTTCGTGCGGCGTGGAACAGAGATGGCACGGCTGTTCGGCGGGCTACGACAGATTATTATCGATGAGTGGCATGCCTTCATCGGCACCGAGCGTGGGATTCAGTTGCAGTCCCAGATGAATCGTTTGGAGGTCGTCCTGCAGCGACGTATCCCACGTGTCGGGCTCAGCGCCACCTTGGGGGACATGTCTCTCGCAGCGAACGAACTGCGACCGGGGGAAGGAGATTCCGTCATCCCAATCGTCTCGACCCATGGCGAACAGGCCTTGCACGTCCAGTTGCGGGGCTACGAGCGATTACCTCCCAAAACAGCCACCAAGGAAGCTGAGTCGCTCAGTCGACAAGGTAAGGATGTACCGATTGAGGATGTCACCCACGGTGATGAGTTGGACATCCGTGATCATTTGTTTAGGCACTTGCGTGGGAAATCGAACCTGATCTTTGCCAATCGCAAGCGAGACGTCGAGTTGTATGCCGAGTTACTCAGGCGAAAGAGTGAGGAGCAACGTCTCCCAGAGGAGTTCTTCGTTCATCATGGCTCGTTATCGAAGGATCTACGTCTCCATGTCGAGCAGTCGCTGAAAGCCGGGAAACCTCTAAGTGTGGTCTGTACCTCTACGCTCGAGATGGGCGTGGATATCGGCAGTGTTGCTAGCGTCGCGCAGATTGGCCCTCCACACCAAGTGGCAAGCCTGCGTCAGCGCCTAGGGCGTTCGGGGCGACGAGGTGATCCGTCAGTGCTACGGCTCTACGTCACCGAGTCGAGCTTGTCCCCGCATACCCCCTTTCTGGATCGACTCCGTCCGGGGTTATATCAGGCCGCGGCGATGGTCGAGCTCTTAGTTGAGGGGTGGTGTGAACCACCCCCCAGCGGTTATCTGCACCTCTCAACATTGATTCAGCAGGTCATGTCTCTCATTGCTCAGTATGGTGGGGCCTCCGCCAACGACTTGTGGCGCGCACTGATCAAGTCCGGTCCTTTTCGCCAGGTTAGTCAAGGACAGTTCACGGCCCTGCTGCGTGCCATGGGGGCAGCCGAGCTGCTGGTACAGTCCAAGGACGGGCTCCTGCTACATGGCCCGGTTGGTGAGCGCCTTGTTAACCATTATGACTTCTACGCAGCCTTCTCCGCCCCGGAAGAATACACGCTCTATCATGGAGCCAAGTTAATTGGAAAGCTTCCGATTGACTCTCCCATTGAGACAGGCGGATTGCTGGTGTTTGCAGGCAGGCGTTGGTTAATTCAGGACATCGATGCTGACCGCAAGGCCATTTCTTTGATGCCCTCTGCAGGTGGCGTCCTGCCGCTCTTCGGCGGCAACGCTGGCTTGATTCGGCGTGAGATTCGGGAGCGGATGCGTAGGCTCTATATTAAGGAGGAGGTGCCCAGGTTCCTTAATCGGGGGGCTGCGCGGTTGTTTGCACAGGGTGGCACTTTTTTTCGCGAAGCTCAGCTTGAGAGAGTCTCTATCGTTCAGGAAGCGGATCAGACACTGCTTCTGCCTTGGCATAGTGATCAGGTTCTAAATACCTTGGCTCTGCTATTGCGACGACTGGGATTGGCGGCTGAACGAGAGGGGATAGCCGTCACGGTACAGAAATGCAGTATCGACATAGTACGACAGGGGTTGGAACATGCCTTAGCCCATCCGCCAACGTCGGCGGCCGAATTGGCTGCGGTGGCGGAGAACAAGATCAACGAGAAGTATGATCAGTATCTTCCCGAAGAACTGCTGTGCAGTGAGTTTGCCTCGCGTTTTCTTGACCTAGAAGGTGCTCTGAAAAATGCAAAGGAACTGCTTGATATCTGACGGTAGCAGCCAGTCTGGTATACTTGGGCTATCCTCCCTTTACATATTGACTAGCCGTACTATCGGCTGCGGGCATTTTCCTGAAATAAGACCCCCGCCTACAATTTCATGCCCATGCAATGTGGGGAGTAGAGTGGGGAGTGGATTCAAAATACTTTCCTTTTTTTTCATTTAAGCGTATGTATTTATTTATATTTATTTT
>AXCI01000452.1_pt1 | contig 29281 bp, 28 predicted proteins | sample 182571 | NCBI WGS metagenome assembly AXCI01 (sample SAMN02359225, study PRJNA218796) | groundwater metagenome | isolation source: Mt. Simon Sandstone pore water sample D5872 at 1.8km depth, Illinois-Basin... | place: USA: Decatur, Illinois | collected 2009-05 | reverse complement strand
TAAGCGCATCAAGCTGCGCCACGTGCCAGAACTACGCTTTCATTTCGATGAAAGCGTGGTGCGGGGTCAGCAACTCTCTTCATTGATCGATGAAGCGGTGACGACGGATCGCGCACGCTATCAAAACGATGGTGATGACGATTATCAAGACGCTGGCCAAGACAGTGACCAAGGCAATACCCAAGACGGCGACGCCCAACAAAGTGAGGAGACTCGCTAGTGGCGCGTCAACGTCGCGGCTTACCGGTCAATGGCGTGCTACTGCTGGATAAGCCTAAGGGCCTTTCCAGCAACCATGCACTCCAGCGTGTTCGCCGGCTGTTTCAGGCTCAAAAAGCCGGGCACACCGGTACGTTGGACCCGATGGCAACCGGCTTATTGCCGATTTGTCTGGGCGAAGCGACCAAGTTTTCGTCGCACTTGCTCGAAGCCGATAAGGTGTATCGCACCCGGGTAGAACTCGGGGTGATCACCGATACCGGCGATGCGGAAGGCAATGTTATTGAGCAGCATGAGATTCCCAGCCTAAGCGTCGATGACGTGGAAGCTGTGCTCACCCGTTTTCGCGGTGAGATTGATCAAGTGCCACCCATGTATTCGGCGCTAAAGCATCAAGGCAAAAAACTCTACGAGTTGGCCCGTGAAGGCAAACACGTAGAGCGTGCAGCACGGCGGATAAGCGTGTATGATGCGCGCCTGCTTTCATTTGATGGCACAGCTTTCGAGCTGGAGGTAAGTTGCAGTAAAGGCACTTACATTCGCACGTTAGCCGAAGATATTGGTCAAGCGCTTGGCTGTGGTGCCCACATCAGTCAATTAAGAAGGCTCAAGACAGGCCCTTTTTTAGCCGATGAGATGTGGACATTAGACGCGCTCGAAGCGTTGGCTGATCAAGCTGCGCTGGAAGCTGAACTGATGCCTGTGGATGTGCTGGTAGATCATTTACCCTCGTTGACGGTAGACGATACTGCCCACGCCCGTTTGGCCCATGGTCAGCCTGCCACGTTAACCACCGGCACGCTTGCGCTGGATGAGTTAGCCCGACTTTATTACGCCGAGACGTTTATCGGCCTTGGCGTAGTGAAAGGAGCCCAGGAAGTGGCGCCGAAGCGACTATTAAGTACTGTCGCTATCTCGTAAGGCCAGTTGCAAGGACGCCGCAGCCTACGGGAACATGGTAAGACAGCGTACGTAAGAGAGTACGTAAAGCGAAGTTGCAACTCGCAAATTGTAAGTCGCAAATAGCAGCTTGAGACTGCAAATATGCGTGGTCTCACCCATTCATTTTTAGGCATATTGCTTACTGGAGATACAGATGGCTTTAACCGCTGAGAAGAAGGCCGAGATCGTCACCGAATACGGCCGCGGCGACAACGATACCGGTTCCCCTGAAGTGCAGGTTGCACTGCTGAGCGCCAACATCAATGGCCTGCAGGATCACTTCAAAACCAACAAGCAGGATCACCACTCACGTCGTGGTCTGATCCGCATGGTTAACCAGCGTCGTAAACTGCTGGATTACCTAAAGCGTAAAGATTTCGAACGCTATCAGTCTTTGATTCAGCGTTTAGGTCTACGCCGCTAAGCTTAACGGCAACGATCAGAAACGGGCAGCTCCTTGTGAGCTGCCCGTTTTTTTATGTTTAGTGTTTACGGTGGAAGGGAACAGGTAGCCCTATCGCGCTCCAGCGCCTAGAATGGTAACGAGTCAAAACGACCTAAACGAATAGACAAGTAGATATTGATAATGCTGAAGGAAGTCGCTGTGAATCCGGTAAAGAAAACGTTCCAGTACGGTCGTAGCACCGTAACGCTCGAAACCGGGCGGATTGCTCGCCAGGCCACCGGCGCTGTCATGGTAACAATGGATGACACCGTCGTGCTGTGTACCGTGGTTGCTCGTAAAGAGGCTAACCCGAGCCAACCCTTTTTCCCCCTCTCGGTACACTACCAAGAGAAAACCTACGCAGTGGGCAAGATTCCTGGCGGCTTCTTTAAGCGCGAAGGGCGACCCACTGAGAAAGAGACGCTGACCTCGCGTCTGATCGATCGTCCCATCCGTCCGTTATTCCCTAAAGGCTTTATGAACGAAGTACAGGTCGTCTGTACCGTTCTCTCTACCGACCGTAACCACGATCCGGATATTGCCGCTTTGCTTGGCACCTCCGCTGCGCTAAGCATCTCTGGCGTGCCGTTTAGCGGCCCGATTGGTGCCGCTCGCGTTGGTTTTAACGAAGAGCAAGGCTACTTCCTCAACCCAACGGTTGAAGAGCTGGCCACTTCTGAGCTCGACATGGTCGTCGCCGGTACTGAAAAAGCCGTACTGATGGTTGAGTCTGAAGCGAAAGAGCTGCTCGAAGACGAAATGCTGGGTGCCGTGCTGTTCGGTCACCAGGAGATGCAGGTTGCGATTAGCGCGATCAACGAGCTGGTCGCCGAAGCGGGCAAGCCGCGTTGGGAGTGGCAGGCCGCCGAAGAGAACCAAGCGCTTAAAACGGCGATGGCCGATGCCTTTGAAGCTAAAGTGGGCGATGCCTATCGCATTACCGATAAAATGCAGCGCCAGGATGCGCTGGCTGAACTGAAAGGTCAGGCGGTTGACCAGCTGGCTGCCGATGAAGGCGAACCGGTTAACGATAAGTTCAGTAAAGATGACGTGAAAGGTGCCTTCGCAGCCCTGGAAAAACGCGTTGTCCGTTCACGCGTTGTAAAAGGCGAGCCGCGTATTGACGGTCGTGATAACCAAACCGTGCGCCCCTTGGCCATCGAAGTCGGTGTGCTGCCCAAAGCGCACGGCTCTGCTGTTTTCACTCGCGGTGAGACCCAGGCGATTGCAGTGGCAACGCTTGGCACGCTGCGTGATTCACAGCTGATCGAATCGCTAGAAGGCGAGCGTAAAGACCGCTTTATGCTGCACTACAACTTCCCTCCCTATTCGGTAGGTGAGGCTGGTTTTATGGGCGGCCCCAAGCGTCGCGAAATCGGCCATGGCCGCTTGGCTCGTCGTGGTGTGCAGGCAATGCTGCCGTCCGAAGATGTGTTCCCCTACACCATTCGGGTCGTCTCTGAAATTACCGAGTCTAACGGCTCAAGCTCGATGGCCTCTGTGTGTGGCTCTTCGCTGGCCCTGATGGACGCGGGCGTACCGCTAAAAGCACCGGTCGCCGGTATTGCCATGGGCCTAGTGAAAGACGCCGATGGTTTTGCGGTATTGACCGATATCCTGGGCGATGAAGATCACCTTGGCGATATGGACTTTAAAGTGGCCGGTTCTGAAGAGGGCATCACCGCCCTGCAGATGGACATCAAGATCGAAGGCATCAACGAAGAGATTATGGAACTCGCGCTGCAGCAAGCCCTGACCGCACGTCTGAGTATTCTTGAGCAGATGAATGTCGTGATCAGCCAGAGCCGTAGCGATGTCTCCGACAACGCGCCGTCCATGGCGACGATTAAAATCGATCCGGACAAGATCCGTGACGTCATCGGTAAAGGTGGCGCGACCATTCGCAAAATTTGCGAAGACACCGGCGCCTCAATCGACCTTGACGACGATGGCACCGTGCGGATTTACGCGGAAGACAAAGCTGCCGCCAAGCGTGCGATTGATACCGTACTGGCGATTACCGCCGAAGCGGAAATCGGCAAGCTGTACAACGGCAAGGTTGTGCGTATTGCCGACTTCGGTGCGTTTGTTAACATCATGCCGGGAACCGATGGTCTGGTTCACATCTCGCAGATCGTAGCCGAGCGCGTTAACAACGTGCGCGACTTCTTGAACGAAGGCGATGACGTGATCGTGAAGGTGCTCGATATCGACAACCGCAACCGCGTGAAGCTGTCGATGAAAGAGATTACCGAAGAAGAGAAAACCGCTTTTGCAGCAGAAGTGACGGAAACCGAAACGACGCTTTAAATCGCTAGTTAGGTTTCTGATACCGCCCTCGTAGCCTCTGGCTGCGGGGGCGGTTCTGTTTGTTGAGGCCGGTTTTCTTAGCTGTCAGTTTGTTGATGCTAAGTTTTTTAATGTCAGCTTTGTTAATGTCAGCTTTGTTAATGTCAGTTTTGTTAATGATTGGTTGGGTCGCTAGGGAGCAGTAGATGGAGCAGGAGCAAGCACCGCGCTGGTGGGCGGTAGTGGCCGTGATGATCGGCATTTTTTTACTGGTGACCGCTGAACAGCTACCGATTGGGTTGCTCTCTCAAGTGGCATCGAGCATGGGCGTTACCCCTGGTATGGCAGGTTTAATGGTCACGGTGCCTGGCGTGGTGGCGGCCTTTTCTGCGCCGTTGCTGCCGGTTGCCGTGGGGCGTTTGGATAGACGTATTATGCTCACGCTACTGATGGTTGTGATGGTGGTAGGAAGTGTGCTTTCGGCAATAGCGAGCAGCTTCGTGCTGCTGCTCGCCGCCCGCGTGCTGGTGGGGTTGAGTATCGGTGGTTTTTGGGCGGTGGCGGGCAGCATTGCCCCGCGTTTAGTGCCTGAGGCCCAAGTGCCTAAAGCGATGACAATGATTTTTGGTGGCGTAGCCGCCGCGTCAGTGCTGGGCGTACCATTGGGCACGCTGCTGGGGGATCTAAGTAACTGGCGAGTTGCCTTTGGATCTCTGGGTGGTTTAAGCCTATTAACGGCTGTTGCGCTGTGGTTTTGGCTACCGCCGCTACCACCAAGAGAGCCGGTGCGGCTCCGCGTGCTCGCTGAACAGTTTAGCAATCGCGGCGTGCGGGTGGCGGTGCTCACGACGGCTTTTGTGGTCGTTGGGCACTTCGCTGCCTACACCTTTATTAGTCCCATCCTGCAAGAGATCAGCGGTATTTCCCAACGCCATGTAAGCAGCCTGCTGCTGCTTTACGGGGCGGCGGGCATTCTGGGTAATATCGCAGCCGGCATATTTGCCGGGCGTCACCCTTACCGTGCGGTGCTGGCGATTCCGAGCCTACTGCTTATCGTTGTCGCTCTATTTCCGCTGCTGGGGATTCAGCCGAGCAGCGGTGTGATGCTGCTTATGGTGTGGGGGGGCGGTGTTTGGCAGCGTGTCGGTCAGCATTCAAACCTGGATTATACGCACAGCACCCAACACCGAAGCCGCCACGGCCTTGATGGCATTTACCTTCAACATGTCGATTGGTTTGGGGGCTATGCTAGGGGGCCGGTTGGTAGATGGCACTAGCCTGCCTATTGCCATGTGGGCCGCCTCGGGGCTATTCCTGCTAGGGGCGCTACTGGTGCTAAGTACGCCAGCCAAGGTCGTGGGTCAGAAGAGACGTTGAGCCAAAAGCGTAAAAAAATGCCCCCGTGAGTAGCGGGGGCATTGGTTAGGCGTTCACCTCAGTCACTCATCAAGGACGCTCAATCGCCAATGCTACGCCCTGGCCACCGCCGATACACAGTGTGGCTAAGCCTTTCTTCGAATCGCGGGCGATCATTTCGTGGAGCAGCGTGACCAGTACGCGGCAGCCGGAGGCACCGATCGGGTGGCCTAGGGCAATCGCGCCGCCGTTGACGTTCACTTTAGATGTATCCCAGCCTAGCTCTTTGTTGACGGATAGCGCCTGGGCGGCAAATGCCTCGTTGGCTTCGACTAAGTCCAGATCATCCAGACTCCAGCCAGCTTTCTCCAGACAGCGGCGGGTTGCCGGCGCGGGGCCGATGCCCATGATGGCTGGGTCAACGCCTGCGTTAGAGTAAGCCACAATACGTGCCAGCGGTTCTAGCCCCAGCTGCTTGGCTTTTTCGGCGGAGCAGAGCATCACCACCGCCGCGCCGTCGTTAAGTGCCGAGGCGTTACCAGCGGTAACGGTGCCATCTTTCTTAAATGCCGGGCGCATGCCGCCAAGTTTTTCAGCGGTCACTTCGCGTGGGTTTTCATCGGTATCAAATACCACCGGGTCGCCTTTGCGCTGAGGGATTTCCACCGGCACGATCTGGCCTTTGAACTTGCCCTCTTTAATGGCGGCAGCAGCTTTCTGCTGGGACGCAGCGGCGAACTCATCCATCGCTTCGCGGGTAATGCCGTACTTCTCAGCTAAGTTCTCGGCGGTAATGCCCATGTGGTAGTTGTTGAACGCATCCCACAGGCCGTCGTGCACCATGGAATCAATCGCCTTCCAATCACCCATGCGCTGGCCATTGCGTGAATTGGGCAGCACATGAGGCGAGGCGGACATGTTCTCCTGGCCACCGGCTAGAATCAGCTCGGCATCGCCGCAGCGAATAGCCTGAGTCGCTAGATGTAGTGCTTTAAGGCCCGAGCCGCACACTTTGTTAATGGTCATGGCCGGTACCGAATCCGGCAGGCCGCCTTTAATAGCCGCTTGGCGTGCAGGATTTTGACCTACGCCTGCAGTGAGCACCTGGCCTAGCAGTACTTCATCAACTTGATCAGGAGAAACGCCGGTCGAGGCGAGGATATCCTTGATTACCAGGGCGCCAAGGTCGCTCGCTGGAATGCCCGCAAGGGAGCCCCCGAAAGCGCCTACGGCGGTGCGGCGTGCCGCAACAATGACTACTTCTTGCATAACATGACTCCTGGAGTAAATAGCAGACACTCTGAAACCAGATGCCCGATAGGCGTACTCTTTCAGCCGAACTTTGTTCAGCCGTACTCTTTTATGCGTGCTTTGTCAGCCGTCTCTTCAGCATAGGGGAAGGGGGGGCGTTGCGGCAATACGCTTTTATAGGCAAATAAAAACGGGCCAAATAATGGCCCGTTTAAAGAAACAGTGGCGGCAGCGTAATGCTAGGCCAGTTGCACCGGCATAATATTGCTGGTGTGACTGACCTGATTGCCTTCTTGAAGGTAGACCAGTGCAGGCTGATGCTTTTCAAGCTCAGCGTCAGAATAGTGGGCGTAGCTGCAGATAATAATGCGGTGGCCGGGGGCGGCAAGATGGGCTGCCGCGCCATTGATCGAGATTAGCTTTGAGCCCTCCTCACCGCGAATAGCGTAAGTAGTGAAGCGTTCGCCGTTCTCAACGTTGTAAATCTGGATCTGCTCATTTTCGCGAATGCCCGCCATATCCAACAGGTCGCCGTCGATGGCACAGGAGCCTTCGTAGTTGAGTACCGCGTGAGTGACGCGTGCCATGTGAAGCTTGGCTTTGAGCATAATGGTATGCATGTGAGTTCCTATATTCCCCGTTGTTTATTTATTCGCTGGCTGGCAGTTGCACAGTGACATTATCGATTAACCGGGCCGGGCCTAGCTTGGCCGCAGCCAGTATTACTGCATGGCGGGTGGCTGGGCTAACCGATGCGAGCGATACGTCACGCAACTCCAGGTAGTCCGGTGTAAAACCCGCTTCACTTAGCGCAGCTTTACCCTGATCAAGTGACTCTTCAATAGCGGCTCCGCGCTCAAGAGCATCGCGCAGCATACATAACGTGCGGTAGAGCGCAGGGGCGGTTGCACGCTCCTCCGCACTTAAATAGCCATTGCGGGATGAGAGCGCCAAGCCGTCCGCTGCGCGCACGATCGGTACGCCGATGATTTCAATGGGCATGTGCAGATCGCGCACCAGCTTACGAATCACCGCAAGCTGCTGGTAATCCTTCTCCCCAAAGCAAGCAACATCTGGCTGCACCATGTTAAACAGCATACTGACCACGGTGGAAACCCCATCAAAATGCCCGGGGCGCGAGCCACCGCAAAGACCTTCTCCTACCACGGGCACATGAACGCGGGTCTGGGCGTCTAATCCGTTGGGGTAAAGTGCGCTGACGGCAGGGGCGAACAGCACATCGCAGCCTGCCTCGGTTAGTTGCGACTGGTCGGCGCTAAACGTTCTTGGGTAGCCGTCAAGATCCTCGTCTGGCCCAAACTGCATCGGGTTTACAAACAGGCTGGAGACCACGATGTCAGCGTGCTGGCGGGCGCAGGCAACCAGCGCTAAGTGCCCAGCGTGCAGATTGCCCATGGTTGGTACCAGGGCAATGCGTTGGCCGCGTTGACGGTGTTCCCGCAGCGTGCTGCGTAGCTGATCAATGTCTCGCAAAGTGCGCATAATCGTTTCGCGTTAGTAGCAAAAATAAGGGTGGAAGCCGCGCTATTTTCAAAAGTGCTCGTTTAAAAGCGTTCGTTTAAAAACAGTGCTCTTGAGCCGGGAACGTGCGGGCTTTGACCGCCTCGTGGTAGTGCTGGAAAGCAGCTTGAATACTATCCGCATCAACCATGAAATTTTTCACGAAGCGCGGTGTGCGGCCATGGGTAACACCGAGTACATCGTGCATCACCAAAATCTGACCATCGGTGTCAGGACCCGCACCAATGCCGATGACCGGCACATTCAGTGCTTCGGTGACCGCTTTGCCCAGGCTGGCGGGAACGCACTCCAGCAGAATCACCGAGGCGCCTGCCTCCACAAGCACTTTTGCATCATTAATGATGCGTTCCGCTTGCGCGGCGTCGCGGCCCTGAACCTTATAGCCGCCAAGCTGGTGCACGGTTTGCGGGGTTAAACCGAGGTGCGCACATACCGGCACACCGCGGCGAGTCAGTTCACGAATGCCCTCTGCCATCCACGCTTCGCCTTCCAGCTTGACCAGCTCTGCACCTGCTCGCATCACGGCAGCGGCATCTTCGAGCAGACGCTCGGTGGTGGAATTGCTCATAAACGGCAGATCCACCATCAGCAGGCTATGGCCTTTACCGCGCGCAGCACAGCGGGTGTGGTAGACGATGTCTTCAATAGTGACGGGCAGGGTGCTGTTGTGGCCTTGTAGCACCATGCCCAGCGAATCGCCCACCAGCAGAACATCAATGCCTGCTTGGCTTGCCGCATGGGCAAAGGAGGCATCGTAAGCGGTTAGGCAACTAAACGTCTCGCCAGCCTGCTTGTAGGCCTGCAGTGTGCTTAGAGTGACGGTTTTCATGGCGTGCTCTCATGTTCTACGTGAGGCCGATGCTACATAGGCAGCCGGCCATTATTAACGCTGCATCCCTGCCTGCGTGAAGTGGCGTAACCGGCAATTGTTACCTGAATGGCGTGTCGGTGTCGAGATTTGTGTCAGATGGTAGCGTTAGCCGCACTCTAGGCGTCGGCTAAGCGTTCCAACTCCTGGTCTTCAACGCGTTTAAGCCAAGCTATTAGCGGCTGTTGGAGAAGGTTGAGTGAAGGCGCGATCTCTGCGAGCGGTAACAGTACAAAGGCGCGGGTGGTCATGTGCGGGTGGGGAACTCGTAGGCGGGGGTTGTCGATAGTGTTGTTGGCGTAGAGCAGCAGGTCAAGATCGAGCGTACGGGGCCCCCAATGCCGCTGTCGGCGGCGGCGATGCTGCTGCTCTAACGCCTGAAGCTGGTCGAGTAGCGCCAGCGGCGAGAGGCGTGTATCAAGGGCCACCACGGCGTTGATAAAATCTGGCTGATCCTGAGGCCCGACAGGACGGCTGGCATAGAGTGAGGACGCTGCCGCCAAACGGCTCAGCGGCAGCGTTGCAAGTTCATGAAGTGCTTCGCGAACCTGCTCGACGGGCGACTCAAGATTGCTGCCGAGGCCAATATAAACGAGTTGAGGAGATGTGCCCACGCGCCGGCTTGCTACTCTTTTGCACGCGGCTTACGCCGCCGTTTGCGCCGACCATCACCCTGACTAGCCGGATCGCCGCCAACTTTTTGCAGTAAGCGCCGCTGTTCATGCTCATCGCCGCGTTGAAACGCGGTCCACCACTCGCCTAAACCACGTGGTATCTCGCCCGCCTGCTCGCGCAGCAGGAGTAAATCGTAGCCTGCTCGGAAGCGCGGATGCTCGCGGGTTTGGAAGGCTTTTTTGCCACGCCGCTGGGGCAAACGCTGCTGCAACTCCCAGATTTCACGCATGGGAATGCCAAAGCGTTTGGGAATCGAGGTGAACTCTAACTGACGAGAAACGACCTGCTGAGCAGCGGCTTGCAAGGCGGGAATCGCTGGCATGCCCTCTTGCTCAAGCTCTTCCTGGCGCTGCTTGACCGGCGCCCACAGGAACGCTGCGAGTAGAAAAGCGGGGGTGACCGGGCGCTCTTCGGCAATTCGCTTGTCAGTATTGGTCAGCGCTTGTTCAATCAACTCTTCCGCCCAAGCGGCATCGGCCATGGCCTCTTCAGCTTCGGGGAATAGCATGCCGAACAGGCCATAGTGGCTGAGTAGGCGGAACGTGACCAAACCGTGGCCCGACATAAACAACTTGAGCACTTCATCGAATAGCCGCGCTGGGGGAATTTGCAGCAGCAACGGCGCCTGGTCGTACATGGGCGCTTCGGTGGCCGGGTCTAGCGTGAAGTCGAGCTTGGCCGCAAAGCGCACTGCCCGCAGCATGCGTACCGGGTCTTCGCGGTAACGCGTTGCCGGGTCGCCAATTAGCCGCAACGTCCGTGTTAGGATATCGCTGGCGCCGTTGGCAAAATCAGTAATACTGAAATCGGCAATATTGTAGTAGAGCGCATTAACGGTGAAGTCGCGACGCAGCGCATCCTCTTCGATATTGCCCCACACATTGTCACGCAGCAATAACCCTTCATCGGATTGATGGGCAATATGATCGCCATGCTCGTCTTGGGGTTTGCCACGGAAGGTGGTGACCTCAATGACCTCTCGGCCAAAGCGCACATGGACAATCCGAAAACGGCGGCCGATCAGGCGTGAGTTGCGGAACAGGTCACGAACCTGCTCGGGCGTCGCATTGGTGGCGACATCAAAATCCTTAGGCATCTTACCAAGCAGTGCATCGCGAATGCAGCCGCCCACCAAATAGGCGTCATAACCGGCACCGCTAAGGCGATAAAGCACTTTTAAAGCGGCATCACTAATATGCTGGCGAGAAACAGGGTGCTCGGACCGAGGTATGTTACGCGGAGAGAGGGCCGTGGTGGTGCTCTCTTGGGGATCGAGCAAGGTTTTCAATTGCTCCCCCGGGCTGTGTAGGAAACGGGTAAATCCTTTAAGCATGCGATAATTTCAACTCGCAGGGTACGAAAAAGTAGTCATTAGTAAGCACTTCAAACGAGTACTGAACATAAACAGTTAGTGGCTGAGTGTAGCCGACCCTTGATGGCTTGCAAAGAGTGGCTTGCAAAGAGCAGCTTGCAAAGCACTTTACGTTGACGTGTGAAAACCCAAGTGCCAAACACGGAAAGGGGAGGCTAAGAGAGCCTCCCCTATTAAGCAATTAATCAGCGTCCATGCTGCTGTTTTTCTTCATGATGGCACATCGCCCTGAATACGCACCGCAGTCGGTAGGCGTAAGGATCACGATGGTTCCGACCGCCTCGTATTCAAAACAATAATCCAACCGCGAACTTTTATCCCCCCGGGGAATTATTATTGGCGCCGGGGTGTACACATTGACTGCTATTGTTGTTGTTAGGATGCAAGTTGTGGTGTACGTCGCGTCCTTATTGGGCTACTTACTCTCTTGTTATTGTTCTCAGCGCCTGTGCTGCTTGCGCCTGCAAGTAATGAGATTCAAGCCTATTGTTCTTGTTAGTACCTTTATCTCTACCTGGCCCTGTTATTTTTGTTGTGGCTCAGGTGGGGTCGAGGTCATGTTGTTTTTGTTAGCGACCTACCGCTATGCCCAGTTTGTTTTTCTTACCCAGTAATACTGCAGGGGGTGTGCCACCTATTTGATAAATTATAAATTTCAAAAGGTTGGCGTTTTTTTAAAACAAAGAGGAACTTTGTGGTGCGAGAAGTGTTACCCCTTTCGCGTCCGTTTGTGCGTGATGTTGTGTGGGAAGGTAACAGTGTCAGACAGCGATGAATTTGATGTTTGTTATTTAAAATCAGTGTATTAGACAATGGTCGTAGGCGCCGCTGTGTAACCGTTACCGAGTGCTTCAATCCGGGCGCCGGGCGGTTTTTTTTACGCGGTATACCCAGCCGTTGGCGCCGCTCCCAAAGGTTTTTACGGCTAATGCCAAGTTTTTGCGCCAACTCCGTTTCGCTCATTTGGTCTTGGTGCTCGAGCACAAAGTGCTGAAAGTAATCCTCTAGCGAGAGGTCGTCTTCATTCTCTTCGGCAATTTTATCCGTGCTGACAGCGGCAACTGAACTGTTATTGGTTGGTGCATGAGGGCGAGCAGTGATGGGCGCCAGACCTAAATCATCCGGGTGTATGAGGTGTCCCTCAGCGAGAATGACGCCGCGCTCAAGGGCGTTTTCCAGCTCACGAACATTGCCGGGCCATGGGTAGTCGCGTAAATCCTGGCGGGCCGCACGGGAGAGGCGCAGCCCCGTGCGCTCATGTCGTTTACATGCTTTATCGAGCAGAATGTCGGCGATTTCGAGCACATCGTCTTCACGTTCGCGCAGCGGCGGCAGCTCGATCTGCATGACGTTAAGTCGGTAATAAAGATCGAGGCGGAACTCGCCGGTTTTTGACAGCGCCCGCAGGTCACGGTGGGTGGCGGCAATCAGGCGAACGTTAACGTGGCGGGTTTCTACCGAGCCAATTTTACGAATTTCGCCTTCTTGAAGAACGCGCAACAGCCGCGCCTGGGCATCCAGGGGCAGCTCGCCAATTTCGTCCAAAAATAGCGTGCCGCCATCGGCAGCTTCGACCAAGCCGGTGCGCGCAGCGCTGGCACCGGTAAAGGCGCCTTTTTCATGACCGAACAGTTCAGACTCAATCAGCGTTTCTGGAATCGCCGCGCAGTTAACGCTGATTAGCGGCGCTTTAGCGCGTTTGCTCTGCTGGTGTATGGCCCGTGCGACAAGCTCTTTCCCCGTACCCGACTCGCCCAGAATCAGTACGGTCACATCCGCTGGCGCTGTTTTGCGAATACGGGTGTAAACAAGCTGCATGGCCTCGCAGTTGCCGATCATGGTTTGTCGGCTGCCGCCGGCATCCGTGATATCCGGTGGAGGACTCTGCTGCATCGACTGCTTGTGGAGGATGCGCTCGACGGTTTCCAGTAGCTCTGCGTGGTCAAACGGCTTGGCAACGTAGTCCACAGCGCCCTGTTTGAGCGCTTCCACCGCAGAACGCATGCTGGCGTAGCTGGTCATGATCAGTACCGGCACTGGCGCTGCAGCAGCGATCAAGGAGGTGCCTGGTTCACCCGGCAAGCGAAGGTCACTGATGATGAGATCAAACCCTTTGGGTTCAAGCTGGCAGGCTTCTTCAGCGCTACCTGCTTCGCTGACCGTGTAGTCATGGCGTTCCAGCAGTCGCTTCAGCGCACTGCGAATAATCGCTTCATCTTCAACAATCAGAATCCTGGGCATGGGTTGGCTGATCATCCTGTTGGTAAAGCGGCAGCCATAATGTAATGGCGGTACCGCGAGGCTGTCCGGGCGGTGGCGAGGCCACGTCTATTTTACCCTGGTGCTCATTGATAATCTGATAAGCCAGTGAAAGACCCAGACCGGTGCCTTCGCCTGCTGGCTTGGTGGTGGTAAAGGGCTCAAATAAGTGGTCGCGCACCCGTGGATCGATACCCTGACCGTTGTCTGTCACCCGCCACCAGGCAAGCTGTTCATCGCGTCCTGCATCAATATTCACCAGCCCGCCTTGGCCGCAGGCATCTCGGGCATTGCTGAGTAGATTGACCATTACCTGGGTTAACCGCTGAGCATCACCGCGGACCACCAAATCGTTGGGCGTCTCATTGGTTAAGGTAACATCCTCTCCCGAGCGGGCGAGGTGGATCAAGTGCAACGCATCTTCGCTAATCGATGATAGTGCCACGGGAGAGGCTGGTAGTGGCACTGCTTGCCGCCCACCATGAGCAAAGCCGACCAATGAGTTGACGATTTTCGTCACTCGTTGGGTCAACTGTTGGATCTGATCGGCTGTTTCCAACAGGGCAGGGTCATCGGTGTCGTAACGTAGGTTCTGAGCCAAGGACGAGATGCCGGTAATGGGGTTACCGATTTCATGGGCGACCCCGGCGGCTAATTGGCCAATCGAGGCGAGCCGCGCCGCATGCACCAGCTCATCTTCCAGCCACTTCATTTCGGTATGGTCTTCAATCAAAATGACGCTGCCACCACGGCTGTCATGGCCGCTGAGAATAGCTTTATGCAGGGTCAGAAAGTAATCCTTGCAGTGCAGCGTCACCGCTTGTTTGTAGAGTGGGCCTGGGGTCGAATCTAGGACGCTGCCCAAAAGCCGGGGCCAGGGAGCGGGCAGGCTATCCCGGCGTGAGCCGATCACGCTTTCACCGCTAATCCCAGAGAGCTGTGAGAGCGCCTGATTCCACATCAATAGCTCATCGTCATCACCCAGTACGCACAGCCCCACCGGTAAGTAGGCCAGGGTTTGGCGGTGATGGCGGCGTAAACCATCGAGCTCCCGGGCTAACCCCGTTAGCCGCGAGCGGTAGGCTTCTAAACGGCTCTCGACAAAGTGAATATCGTCGGTTTCCGGGGCGTCATCGTGGCGATAGGGCAGGTAGCGGTCGACAATATCCCGGGCTACCGACGGGCCCATTAAACCTGACAAGTTCGCCTGAATGCGGTCACGTAAGCGGCGCAGTGCGTAGGGTCGGCGCTCCTGGGGCGTTAAGTTGAGTGCTTTCAAGGCACGGGCGACTTCTCGGCTGGCCGCTTCATCGCCGAGTGCCTGGGCTAAGTGCGCGGAAAAGTCGCTAGCGGTGGCGGCTTCTAAGGGGAAACGTTTGGAGCGGATAACCGCGTCTACGGAGCACGCCTCTGCGGCGGACTGCTCACCTTCTGAAATACTCGTGAACAGCGATATCACGATCATCAGCAGAATATTGACCGCTAATGACAACAGCGTGACGTTGTACCACAGCGGCGCATCGGCGGCGGTGAACGGCGTAAAGGGTAGCACTGGCGCAGGCAGGGAGAGCATAAGCGGCAGCCATAAGCCCCATAGCCAGACGCTGACGCCTGCGACCAAGCCAACAATCATGCCTTTACGGTTAGCGCCCGGCCAATAGAGCAGTGCCAGCATGCCGGGCAGGCACTGAGCCATGCCCACAAATGCAGCTAACCCAAGGCCGATTAAGCCGTGGTGGCGGCCTACCCACTGGTAAAACAGCCAGCCACCGATAATCACCGCAACGACTAAGCCGCGGCGTAGCCATAGCAGCCAGCCGTAAAGGTCACTGCGCGCTTCCGGGGGCCTGGCTACCAGCACAATATGGTTGAGCACCATGCCGGAGAGCGCTAATGCAATCATTATCATGGTGCCGCTGGCAGCCGCTAGGCCGCCGATAAAGGCCAGCGCCCCCACCCACCAATGCTCGGTCATCATGTACGCCGCATAGGCGGCAATAGGTATATCGGGATTAACCGATTGAGCCGCCCACCAGATCAGTGGCACTGGCAGTGCCATGAGGAGTAGAAAAAGCGGCAGCGCCCAGCTCGCCTGTAGAAGGGTGTGCCGCGAAAGACTCTCCGCGAAGCTGATATGAAACAGATGCGGCATCATAAACGCCGCGGCAAAAAACAGCAGTAGCAAAGTCCGCCACTGGGCAGGGTCAAACTTGGGCGTCTGTTGCTGAAGTAACGCACCAGGCCCCTCAAGCCATTGCTGAAGATCGCCGGGTCCGTCAAACACCATCCACAGTGCCACCGCACCAAGCCCTAGCATGGCCAGCAGTTTAACGATGGATTCAAAGGCGATAGCGCTGAGTAGGGTGTCGTGTCGGCCGTGCGACTGGCTGTGACGAGCGCCGAAAACCACCGCGAAGGCGGCTATGACCACACAGAAAAGCAGCGCAACGCTGCCCCCTGCTTGGCTTGCGGTCATGATGTTGATGGCATGACTCAGGGTTTGGACCTGAATGCCCAATAGCGGCAGCACTGCCAGCAGGCTGACTAACGTGACCAGCGTGCCTGCCCAGCGGGAACGAAAACGAAAGGCAAACAGATCCGCCAGCGAAGATAGCTGATAGGTGCGGGTAATGCGCTGGATGGGCACCAGCAGCACAGGAGCAAGTAAGAAAGCGCCCGCCGCACCAAGGTAGTAGGCAAGGTAGCCAAACCCTGCATTAGCGGCCATTTCCACACTGCCGTAGATTGCCCAGGCGCTGGCGTAAACGCCGAGAGCAAGGGTGTAAACAATCGGGTGGCGGGTAATATGCACCGGCACCCAGCCTCGCTCTACCGCAAAACCGCAGCCAAACAGCAGCGCTAAATACCCCAGCCCCAGCAGTAGGACGCCGACTATCTCAACGTTCATCAAGCTTCCTCTTCTGCTCCAGCCAGAGGGTTAGCGCAATCAAACCACCCCAAATCGCAAACGGGCGGTACCAGGCCGACTCAGGGTCGCTCCAGCCATTCATCAGCAACGGGGAGAGCAGGTAGCCGCCAAACACCAAAAACAGCATGATGCGATAGACGTACATATCAATCTCCAGCTGGAGGTAAAGAGGGAGTGAAACGGTGTGCCGTTGGGCTTAGCCGTGACAACGACCAGTTCGCTACGGCCCAGTGTAGCTGAGTCGATGGGGGCTCTGCGGCAAGTGCTTGGGGCGGCGCTTGATCAAGCGCTTCCAGCGCCTGAAAGAGCTGCTGGCGCACGCCCTGCTCATCTTCTGCCAGAGCGGGGGCGAGATTCTGCTTGGAGAGCTTCTGGCCTTCAGCGGTGACGACCAGCGGTAAATGAAGGTAACGCTGCTGCGTTAGCTGAAGCGCGGCTTGCAACTGGCGCTGCCAGGGAGTGTTGTCGAGCAAATCGAGCCCGCGCACTACATCGGTAATCTGCTGCTCGGCGTCATCGACTACCACGGCGAGTTGATACGCCCATAGGCTATCCTTGCGCTTTAACACCACATCGCCCAGTTCTGCTGGGTCAAACTGTTGCTCGCCGAACAGCCGGTCTTGCCAGTAAATAGGACGGGTGCCTAGGTCGCTGCGTAGGCGCCAAGCCACTGGCTTGGCGGGATCGCGCGCCCCTTCGCGGCACCAGCCGGGATAAATATCATAACCCTGCCACTGCTTGCGGGAACAGCTGCAAGGGTAGGCAAGGCCAAGCTGGATAAGCTGGTCTAAGGCAAGTTGATAAGCCTCATCACGGGTGTGCTGCCAAATAACACTCCCATCCCACTCCAGGCCAAAGGTTTCCAACTGACGCAGAATCGTGCTCGCCGCTCCATCGGGGCAGCGCGGCGGGTCAATATCTTCAATGCGGACTAACCACTCACCCTGTACTGCACGGGCGTCTAAATAGCTGCCTAAGGCAGCAACCAGGGAACCAAAGTGCAGCGGGCCAGAGGGCGTAGGTGCAAAGCGGCCACGGTAGCAAGCAGAGAGAGGCATATCAGCGTCGTCCTAGGTGGTGCAGGCAGTGCGCCTAATCGTTAATAAAGACGGGGCGTTAACAAAAACGGGCACCCTAAGGTGCCCGCGTTCGAGTCGAACGTTGTTTTAGCGCTCAGCCGCCTAGCTGTTTCTCTTTGAGTTCCGCTAAGGTTTTGCAATCCACGCAGAGAGTAGCGGTGGGGCGAGCTTCTAAGCGACGGATGCCGATTTCAACGCCGCAGGCTTCGCAGAAGCCGTAATCGTCGTCGTCGATGTTATCCAACGTTTCATTGATTTTCTTGAGCAGCTTGCGCTCGCGATCCCGGGTGCGCAGTTCCAGGCTAAAGCCCTCTTCCTGGGTAGCGCGGTCGGCGGGGTCGGCGTAGTTATTCGCATCTTCTTGCAGGTGGCGTACGGTACGATCCACCTCTTCCATGAGATCCTGTTTCCAATCCAGCAGCAGCTGACGGAAGTGCGCTAGCTGCTGCTCGTTCATATACTCTTCGCCCGGTGCTGGCTCATACGGGGTGAAGGACTTGGACGCTTCCGGTTTCTTTTCTGCTACTGGCATGGGACTGCCCCTTACAAATGTGACTACTGATCGACCATGAGCGATTGTCACGATCTCACGCCAAAGGGATGCTTGTTTAGCTGAAAAATGACTAGGTTGCAAGCATAATGGTGCACTTTCTACGATAGTAGTGCCTCTAATATGACTAGGGCCATGTTTTAGTTATCGTTTAATAAAGAGTAGATCAAGGAGCCATTATGGCCTGGAATTCGCGTGTCGATCACGTTGCCCCTTTTCGAGTCATGCATTTGTTGGAAATGGCCCAGGCGCGGGAAGCTGCTGGTTTTGATGTGATTCATCTGGAGGTGGGTGAACCCGATTTTGCCACCCCTGAGCCGATCGTTGCAGCAGGGCAAGCGGCGCTTGCCAATGGCCATACTCGTTATACACCCGCGGCCGGCTTGCCCGCGCTTCGCCAGGCCATTGCCGGGCACTACGCTGAGCACTTTAACGCCACGGTAGATCCAGCGCGTATTTTGGTAACGCCCGGTGCTTCAGGGGCGCTGATGTTGGCCAGCCAGCTATTAGTTGAAAGCGGCTCACGGGTGCTGATGGCTGACCCAAACTATCCTTGTAACCGCCACTTTATGGCTTTGGCGGGCGCCGAGATTGATGCAATCTCCGTGGGGCGTGAGAGCGGCTGGCAATTGGATGCCGCCTTGGTGGCGCAGCATTGGCGTGAGAAGACGAGCCTAGCGATGCTGGCATCGCCCTCTAACCCCACCGGCCATACGCTTAGCGCTGAGCAACTTGCTGCTGTGATGGCCGCTGTTGCTGAGCGCCAAGGCGAGGTGATCGTCGATGAGATTTATCAGGGCCTTAACTACGACGATGCGCCGCTCTCGGCGACTTCGCTCTCAGACAGTGCTTTTGTGGTGAATAGCTTTTCAAAGTATTTCGGCATGACCGGTTGGCGCTTGGGCTGGCTGGTGGCGCCTGAGCATGCGGTAGAGCCATTAACCCGACTGGCGCAGAATATGTTCCTTGCCGCACCGACGCCTTCACAGCATGCCGCGCTGGCAGCCTTTACGCCCGAGTGCCGTACCATTCTCGAGCAGCGTCGCGAAACGCTTAAAGAGCGCCGTCAGGTGCTTTTAGAGGGCTTGGCAGGCTTAGGGCTGGCGCCGGATCTACCGCCACAAGGGGCGTTTTATTTATGGCTGGATATTTCCCGCTACAGCCGCGATAGCCAATTTTTCTGTGAGCGCCTGCTGCTGGAAGAGAACGTGGCGATTACCCCGGGTATTGATTTTGCCGTGCGTGGCGGCGAACACCATGTGCGGATTGCCTTCACCAATGATGTGGCGCGCTTAGAAGAGGCGGTGGCGCGGATTGCTCGCTTTGTGGGCAGGCTGTGATGCTCAGCTATCCCGCGCTTGTGCCCGGCACGCTGCTCAAACGCTACAAACGCTTTCTTGCCGATGTTCGATTGGACGATGGCCGCGAGGTGGTGGCCCACTGCCCCAATACCGGCTCGATGAAGGCGGTGAACGTGCCGGGGTGTCGGGTGTGGCTCTCGCCCAGCGATAATCCTAAGCGCAAGCTGGCCTGGACCTGGGAGTTTATCGAGCTACCGCAAGCCGGTGGGCAGGTAGCGCTCGCCTCGGTGCATACCGGCCGCGCTAACCGCATCGTAGAAGCGGCATTAGAGGCGGGGGCGTTGGCACCGTTGGCAGGTTATGCCACCTTGCGCCGGGAAGTGAAAGTAGCCGATGCCCGCCTCGATTTTAGGCTGGATGATCCAGAGCGGGGGCGGGCGTATATCGAGGTGAAGCAGGTCACCCTGAAAGAGGAGGATGGCCACGGCTACTTTCCGGACTCGGTAAGCGTGCGCGGCACCAAGCATCTGCATTCATTGCGAGTGCTTGCGGAGCAGGGCGAACGGGCGGTGCTGCTGTTTTGTGTCGCCCATGAAAGCATTGCTGACGTGGCCGCCGCTGCGCATATTGACGCGACTTACGCGGCAGCCCTGGCGGAGGCTGCGGCCAGCGGGGTGGAAGTGCTGGCCTATGGTATTGACGTGATCCGGGAGCAACAGCGCCCCATTGGAGTGCGGTTAACCCGCAGCCTGCCTGTCCGTGTGTAGTTAGGGCTTAGAAATAGGGCTTAGCGATCAATATAAAAACGCTGAATAAAGTTCACCGGTTCGGGAGCGGCGTTGCGGTCGTAGCGAACGCTTAACTCAAAGCGCATGCTTTCATCTTCGCGCATGGTAAAGGGCGCCAAGTGGTAGGTGGCATCGCCGTCGTGCACGGTGCGAAAGCTAAGCGACTCCTGGGCGCCCGTTAAGCCGCTCACATGGCCCTGCACGCTGGCGTTAACGGGCCGGGTGCTGCCATCCTCCTGACGCTCGCGAACACTCACATTGACCAGGCCGCGGTTAGCGCTGCGCTGAAGATTGTTCGCTTGGGCCACTTCCGGGGTCAAAAAGCTGCTGTTCACTGCGCTGTAGTGAATTTCGTAATCGCCAACCTGGGCGAACTGTTCTGCGTAAGCTGCAGTGGTGGCGAAGAGCGTGCCGATAAGGGCGGCGCTGATGATTAGGCGGCGTAACATGGGCGTGTCTCCATAAATCGTCATAAGCCAGGGCAAACGTATCAACCTAGCGGCGGCGAACGCGGAAAATAGCAATTTCACCAAACAGATTGGGCCATAGCCGCGATTTCCAGTGGCCTTGATGATCCCCTACGCCCACCGCACGATCAACAATCACCAAGCCCTTTTCGCGGCATAGATGCTCAAAGTCGTTAAAAGTGGAGAGGTGGATATTGGGCGTGTCGTACCAAGCGTGGGGTAGCGATTTCGACACTGGCATATACCCGCGAAGGCCCAAATGCACTCGGTGGCGCCAGTAGGCGAAGTTGGGGAAGGTGATAATGCCCTCTTCCGCAACGCGCAGCATCTCATCAAGCATTTTGTCCGGGCGGCGCAGCGCCTGCAGCGCTTGGGTCATGATCACCTGATCGTAGCTGTTGTCGCAGAAGCTGCTTAAGCCGTCGTCCAGATTGTGCTCAATCACGCTGACACCACGTTCCACGCAGGCATTAATGCCGTCGTGGTCGATCTCTAAGCCATAGCCGGTCACGCCTTTATTGCGACCCAGCGTCTCCAGCAGTTCGCCGTTGCCACAGGCTAGATCCAGCACGTGAGCGCCTTCGGGCACCCAGTCGTAAATTAGTTCAAGATCGGCGCGCATCATGGCGTCTCCTCCGTTTCCAGCTCTTGTTTGGCCAGCTGGGGGAGATTCAACTCTCGGGCGGCGCGGTTCATAAAGGCGCTGACGATAGCGTCGTAGCGCGGCTCAGAGAGCAGGAACGCATCGTGTCCGTGGGGTGACTCAATATTGGCATAGCTGACGGATTTGCCCGCCCGAGTGAGCGCATCGACCAGCTCCCTTGAGCGCGAGGGCGGGAAGCGCCAGTCGGTGGTAAAGCTGACAATCAAAAACGGACACTGCGCAGGCGCAAGCGCCTTGGCAAAGTCACCGCCTTGAGTAGCAGCCGGGTCAAAGTAGTCCAGTGCTTTGGTCATCAGCAGGTAGGTATTGGCGTCAAAGGCAGTGGAAAACGTATCGCCCTGATAGCGTAAGTAGGACTCCACTTGGAATTCGACGTCGAAGCCAAAGTTAAGGTCGTCGCTGCGCAGATCGCGGCCAAACTTGCTGCCCATGGCATCTTCTGACAAATAGGTAATGTGCCCCACCATGCGCGCCAGCTTCAGCCCACGCTTTGGCACGGTGTCGTGCTCAGCGTACCAGCCATCGAAAAACTCAGGATCGGAGCGTATCGCTTGGCGAGCCACTTCGTTAAAGGCGATATTTTGTGCTGAGAGTCGCGGTGTGGCGGCAATCACGACGGCGTTGGCCACCCGCTCCGGGTAAGTCATTGTCCACTGCATCACTTGCATGCCGCCCAGGCTGCCGCCGACTGCTGCGGCCCAGCGCTCAATCCCTAGGTGGTCGGCAAGGCGCGCTTGGCTGGCCACCCAATCGCTCACCGTGACCATGGGGAATTCAGGTCCCCACTGGCGGCTAGTATCAGGATTGTGGCTGACAGGGCCGGTGCTGCCGTGGCAGCCGCCGAGGTTATTCAGCGAAACCACAAAAAAAGCGGTTGGTGTCGATCGCTTTGCCAGGGCCGATGTGAGCGTCCCACCATCCGGGCTTGCGGTCTTCTTCACTATGGTAGCCCGCAGCGTGATGGTGGCCGGAGAGCGCGTGGCAGATCAGCACCGCGTTGCTGTGCTCAGCATTTAGCGTGCCGTAGGTTTCGTAAATGAGCTCGTAGGCAGGCAGCACCTTGCCGCAGGCGAGGGCGAGCGGCGTGTCGAAGCGTGCTACGTGCGGGGTGACCAGACCGACGGAGCCCTCCGGGCGGTCTGCAAACGCAAGCGTATCTGAATCAGGCATTTAAGGCGCTAGTCCTGCTAAAAAGTGCAACTAAATGAATCAACTCGAATAGATTCATTAAATAAACAGCTGGTAGTCAGCCGCGATCACAAGCCGACCAGTGCGCCGGAAATGCCCGCAGCGCGAATCATGGAACCGACCACCAAACCATCGATCAGGTTAATGGCAATAAACACCACGATTGGCGAAAGGTCGATCATGCCCAGCGACGGAACCACCTTACGTACCGGTGCCATAATGGGCTCCACCAACTGCATCACCAGTAGTGCGCCAGGGTGGCTGGCGTTAGGCGCTACCCAGCTCAAGATAATCATCACAATCATGGCGAAGAAGTAGATTTTTAAAATCGCATTCGCCAAGGCCGCCACACCCGCGATCAGTAGGCCAGGAATCGGCGGCATGCCAACGCCGATGACCATGAAAATGGCGACAATGCTGACGACTTTCAAGACAAAGCCTGCCGCCAACGTAGCGAGATCAAAACGACCCGCTACAGGGCCTAAAAAGCCTTGAAACAAGCCAACTACCGGCTGGGTGATTTTGACCACCGACTGGCTTAAAGGGTTGTAGTAATCCGCCCGTGACGCTTGCAGCAGAAAGCGCAGCATGAGTAAAAAGAGATAAATATTGATCAGGGTATTGACCAGCATCAACCCTGCACTGCCCAGTTCATTGCCCATTCTTGTGTCTCCTTGATGATTCGTTGCGAAGCGGTGGCGCTACTGAACTGTTATGTCAGTTACCGCTCAGTTCCTTGGCCATTGCCTGGGCGCGGTCGGCGCAGGCTTGCATGGCGTCGGCAATGGTGGTGCGCAATTGTGCCTCTTCCATATGTTGAATGGCACGTTCGGTGGTGCCGCCCGGCGACATCACGTTCTGTTTCAGCGTGGCGGGGTCTTTGTCGCTTTGCTGCGCCATGGTGGCAGCACCCAGCGCGGTTTGGATAGCGAGGCGGCGTGCGGTCGCCGCAGGCAGGCCGAGCTTGACCGCCGCCTCTTCCATGGCTTCAAACATTAGAAAGAAGTAGGCCGGGGCACTGCCAGAAACGGCGGTCACTGCATCTAAAAGCGCTTCTTCTTCCACCCACTCGACGATACCGACCGCTTCCATCAACTGGGTGGCCACATCGCGTTGGTCATCGCTTACTTTCGCATTGGCGTAGAGGCCGCTGGCGCCACAACCGACCAGAGAAGGTGTATTGGGCATGCAGCGCACCATGGCGTTTTGGCCGCCTAGCCACTGGTCGATGGTGTCGGCATCCAGGCCTGCGGCAATCGAAATCACCAACGGCTGCTGGCGCTGAACGCTGTCACGTAGCGCTTCGCAGACGGTGCGCATGATTTGCGGCTTCACCGCTAACACCACCACGTCGGCGTCAGCCACTGCAGCATTGTTGTCGGTGTCGGTATTGATATCTAAACGCTGTTTAATCGCTGCCAGTTCGCTCTCTTTCGGCGCTGTGGCGGTAATCGTAGAGGGTTCAACGCCGCTGTCGATCAGGCCGCCGATAATGGCGCTGGCCATATTGCCGGCCCCAATAAAGGTAATCTTGTTCGCCATAATAGGTGTCCCTTTATGAAATTTATATTCAGTGAAAAACGGGGCTGCTTTCAGCCTAGGCCGATTGGCGGGCGCCGAAAATTGCTGTGCCTAACCTTACCAGTGTGGCGCCTTCCAGTACCGCCGCTTCTAAATCGTCGCTCATGCCCATTGAAAGTGTATCAAGAGGGGCATTCGGCAAGCTGCTCTGTAAGGCGGTCAACGCCTCACGTAGTGCTGCCAATGGCTGGCGCTGAGCATCTACGCCTTCCGCCGGGGCGGGAATCGCCATTAAGCCGCGCAAGTGCAGGTTGGGCAGCGCGGCGACTTCTTTGGCCAGCTCCTCCAGCTCTTCCGGCAGCACACCGGCTTTGCTCTCTTCGCGGCTGATATTAACCTGCAGGCAGATATTCAGCGGCGCAAGGTGCGTCGGGCGCTGCTCGCTCAGGCGCTTGGCAATTTTTAGCCGGTCGACACTGTGCACCCAATCAAAGTGCTCGGCCACGGAACGAGTTTTGTTGGACTGCAGTGGGCCAATGAAATGCCATACAATGCCTTCAAGATCAGCCAGTTCAGTCTGCTTCTCCAGCGCTTCTTGCAGATAGTTTTCACCAAATTCACGCTGGCCAAGCTTCCAAGCCAAGCGAATCATTGCCGCAGGCTTGGTCTTACTGACCGCCAATAACGTGGCTGCATCCTGGGCGCGTCCTGCGGCTTCTAATGCGTTACGCAGGCGTTCACGCGCCTGATCGTATGAAGAGCCGAGTGACTCGTTAAGCGCGATGTCTGTCATACTCAAGCACCTTACCGCAGCTGGGAAGAGAGATGGATATTACCGAACTGCTAGCATTCTCGGCAAAGCAGAATGCCTCTGACTTGCACCTTTCGGCCGGTTTGCCGCCCATGATACGTGTTGATGGCGACATTCGTCGGCTCAATGTGCCCGCTATCGATAATAACGATGTGCGCAAATTGATCTACGACATCATGAATGATCGCCAGCGGCGCGACTACGAAGAGCATCTGGAAATTGATTTTTCCTTTGAAGTGCCAGGAGTCGCACGCTTTCGCGTGAATGCTTTCACTCAAGCGCGCGGCGCGGGGGCGGTGTTTCGCACCATTCCCAATCAAGTGCTGTCTATGCAGACGCTGGGTCTCGGTGAGGTGTTTGAGCGCTTAGCGATGTTGCCGCGTGGCTTGGTGCTGGTAACAGGACCCACGGGGTCGGGCAAGAGCACCACGCTGGCCGCGATGATCGATTACATTAATGATCACCGTTATGAGCACATTCTGACCATTGAAGATCCCGTCGAGTTTGTGCATGCCAGCAAGCGCTGCTTGATCAACCAACGCGAAGTACATCGCGATACCCATAGCTTTGCTGATGCGCTGCGTAGCGCGCTGCGTGAAGACCCGGATGTGATTCTAGTCGGTGAGCTGCGTGATCTGGAGACAATTCGTCTAGCGCTGACGGCAGCAGAGACGGGGCATCTGGTGCTGGGAACGCTGCACACTACCTCAGCGGCTAAAACCGTTGACCGCATCATTGATGTCTTTCCCGGCGAAGAGAAAGCCATGGTGCGCTCCATGCTGTCGGAATCGCTCCAGGCGGTGGTATCTCAGTCGCTGCTTAAACGCCAGGGCGGTGGGCGCGTGGCAGCGCATGAAATCCTCATTGCCACTTCGGCAGTACGCAACCTGATCCGTGAAGACAAAGTCGCGCAGATGTATTCGTCCATTCAAACCGGCGGCAGCCTGGGCATGCAAACCCTGGATGCCGCGCTCTCTCGGCTAGTAAAAGAAGGTACGGTGAGTTTGGAAGAGGCGCAGCTGAGTGCGAAGGGAACGCTGGCGATAAAGGATGAATAAGGAGCATAGCGTGCAAGATGCCCAACTTTCGCCCGCCCAGTGGCTGCACCAACTGCTCGACATCATGGTCGAGCAGAACGCTTCCGATTTGCTCATCTCCGTGGGGGCGCCGCCAAGCCTGAAAATGCCTGATGGCCTGGTGCCGTTGGGTCAGCAGCGTTTAACCGCCCATCAGGTCAACGAACTGGTTACCCATGCGCTGCCGGAAGGGCTGCGGGAACGTTTTGCCAATGAGCGAGAGGCGAATTTTGCGCTGAGTCGCGAGGGCAAAGGGCGTTTTCGGGTCAGCGCGTTTCAGCAGCGCAACCAGATGGCCATGGTGGTGCGCAGCATCGCGATTGAAATTCCTCGCTTGGAGTCGCTAGGCGTACCGGAGCAGTTGGCTGAATTAGCCCAGGCCAAGCGTGGGCTGGTACTGGTGGTGGGCGGCACGGGAACCGGGAAGTCGACGACCCTGGCGGCGATGATTCAGCAGCGCAATGAGACCGTTGGCGGTCATATCATCAGCATCGAAGAACCCATTGAGTTCCTGCACCCTCATAAGCGCGCGATTGTGAATCAGCGCGAAGTAGGGATTGATACCGAGTCGTTTGAGGTGGCGCTTAAAAACACGCTGCGTCAGGCGCCGGATGTGATTCTGATTGGTGAAATCCGCACCCGGGAAACCATGGAGCACGCGCTCACCTTCGCTGAAACCGGCCACCTGTGTCTGGCAACGCTGCATGCCAATAACGCCAATCAGGCACTGGAGCGCATCATTCACTTCTTCCCCCATGAGCGCCACGAGCAGATATGGATGGATCTTTCGCTCAACCTGCGCGCAGTCATTGCTCAACAGCTGCTGCCCACGCTTGCGGGTGGGCGCCGTGCGGCCATCGAGATCATGCTGCAGTCGCCGCGCATAGCCGACCTGATCCGCAAAGGAGAGGTCGCCGAGATTAAAGCGGCGATGGCCAAGTCCCGCGATGCTGGCATGCAAACCTTTGATCAGGCGCTGCATGATCTTCAACAGGCTGGGCACATCAGCAGAGAGGTGGCCATGGCCCACGCAGACTCGGCTAACGACCTGCGTATGTTGCTCAATTTCAGCGATGCTAAGGCGCGCAATCTCTCGCTGGATGAGCAAGTGCCCAATCATCTTGGGCTGCGCGATGGCGATGATTACTAATTGGGTTGCTCAACCTAATTAACCACTCACCATAAACTATGCAGCATAAATGCCGCCAAGCACCCTCGGGCCCTGCGCGCCGGTGACCGAGGGCAGGTTGCCGGGTAGGTGGTGGAGGCGTTGGTGAGCCAGCCAGGCGAAAGCCCCCGCTTCTATCCAGTCTTCGGGCCAGCCATATGCCGATGGCGAAGTCAGCGTGGCGCGAGGCAGGTGATGGGCAAGGCGCTGCATCAAATAAGCATTATGGGCGCCGCCGCCCGCAGTGATCAGCGTGAGCGGGCCGTCATCGATCCGCAGTTGATCAATCCCTTGGGCGACACTGACCGCCGTAAGTTCAGCCAGCGTCGCCTGCACATCGGGGGCGGCTTCCTGGCCGATGAGATGGTGTTGTAGCCAATCCAGATGAAATAGCTCACGCCCTGTGCTTCTTGGCGGCGGCTGCTGGAAAAAAGGCTCTGATAACAACCGAGTCAACAACTCTTCATCTATCTTGCCGCTCGCGGCCCAGTCGCCGTTCTGATCAAAGCGACCGCCTTGATGCAGTGCAAACCAGCCATCCAACAAAACATTCGCGGGCCCGGTATCAAAACCGATCACTGGATCGGTCGGCTGGCTAGAAAGCCAAGTGAGGTTGGCAAAGCCGCCCAGGTTAAGCACTAACTGATGCGCGTCTGCTCGTCCAAATAGCGCTTGATGAAACGCCGGCGCCAGTGGGGCGGCCTGGCCGCCAGCGGCTAAGTCACGGCGGCGGAAATCGGCCACCACCGTGCAGCCGGTGAGTTCTGCCAGCAGGCTGGGGTTATCCAACTGAAGCGTATAGGCCGGGCCGCCTCCATGACCTTTAGGGGCGTGCTCAATAGTTTGGCCATGGGTGCCGATGGCACTAATCCGTTCTACACCCACTGAAAGTGGCGCTAATAAGTGTTGCACGGCTTGGGCTTGGCATTGACTGAACGCGTGCTCCGCTGCTGCGAGCTGCGCAAAACTCACCTGCTCTGCATGACACATGGTGAACAATTGGCTATGTAGCTCCTCTGGCATCGGTTCGGCGTGGGTGGCCAACAGGCGCGGCGGCGAATCTTTTTCGATGGCTATAAGTGCCGCATCAATACCGTCCAGACTAGTGCCGGACATCAGACCAATATAGTAAAGCGGCGAAGCAGTAGGCGTTTTCATAAGCGAACTCGTACAAAGCGGGGCTGAGACTAAACCAGGGTGAGAGCTAAACCAAGGCTCAACCAAGGCGAGCGAGCATGGTAACATCGTCGGTTATTTATCACCTGAGCCCGGTATGGGCGGTTCTTTATAGTGGAGAGAGGCAATGAGTGAGGTGGATCAGGCTTTAGCGCTGTTATCGCGCGGTACGCATGAAATCCTGGTAGAGGATGAGTTAAAAAGAAATTAGCCTCAGGCCGCAAGCTGCGTATTAAAGCGGGTTTTGATCCCACGGCCCCTGACCTGCACCTGGGCCACAGCGTGCTATTAACCAAAATGCGCCAGTTTCAGGACTTGGGGCACACGGTTATCTTTTTGATCGGCGATTTCACCGGTCGCATTGGTGACCCCACCGGTAAAAACGTAACGCGCAAACCGCTCACCGAAGAGGACGTGAAAGCCAACGCTGAAACCTATAAAGAGCAGGTGTTTAAAATCCTCGACCCTGAAAAGACCGAGGTACGTTTTAACGCCGAGTGGTTTAGCGAGCTCACCGCCGCCAAAATGATCGAGTTGGCCGCCCAAAGCACCGTTGCCCGTATGCTGGAACGGGACGACTTCGAAAAGCGCTATAAAGCCAATCAATCCATTGCTATTCACGAATTTCTCTACCCGCTGGTACAAGGCTACGACTCGGTAGCGCTTGAGGCCGATGTCGAACTGGGTGGTACCGACCAGAAGTTCAACCTGCTAATGGGGCGCGAGATTCAAAAGCACTTCGGCCAAGAGCCGCAGGTGGTGATTACCATGCCGCTGCTGGAAGGTTTAGACGGCGTGCAGAAGATGTCGAAGTCCTTGGGCAACTATATTGGTGTCGATGAAGCGCCAGGTTCGATGTTCAACAAGCTGGTCTCCATGCCGGATAGCTTAATGTGGCGTTACTTTGAGCTGCTCTCTTTGAAATCGAACGAAGAGATTGACGCGCTTAAGCAGAGCGTTGAGCAAGGCGCGAATCCGCGGGATATAAAAATGGAGTTGGCCCGGGAGTTGATTGCCCGTTACCACGGTGATGAAGCCGCCGCCAATGCACACAAGTCTGCGGGTAATCAGCTAGCTGACGGAGAACTCCCAGAAGATCTACCAGAAGTCACGGTCGATTTTGAAGGCAGCGAGCAGGCGCCCATTGCGGCAGTGCTTAATAGAGCAGAGCTTGCGAACAACAGCGCTCAGGCTAAAGATATGCTGGGTAATGGCCGCGTTAAAGTCGACGGCGACGTCGTTGCCAAAGACGCCATGCTGGCGACGGGTAAGAGCTATGTGATTCAGGCGGGTAAGAAGCGTTACGCCCGTGTGACACTTATTTGAACTTTCTGTCACTATTTTC